>JGI25908J49247_10000568_pt1 | contig 11337 bp, 11 predicted proteins | sample LauGreSpBDMM15SD_2_FD_49247 | JGI IMG/M metagenome (IMG submission 49247) | reverse complement strand
CCCAAAGTAACTAACGCAACTGTGCGCAGCTTTTTTTCATTGATTATTTTTGAACTCACTATGTGCTAAGGATACCCTGCAGGAGTTGGCAGAACTTCTAATCTATAAACTTAGAGCGACTGGTTTGCACCAAAATCTAAGCGAACCACCTCACCATCAGCCCCAACCACTCCTAAATCAGAGCCGTTTACTTTCAAGGCTACAGCTCCAGCATTTCCAATTACTGCTTTTATCATTTGCGGATCATTAAAGGCCATAACCTCACCAACACCGATTTGACCATTAAAAACTGATTCACCATTGGCATTAGTAAGACCAACCCAACTTCTGCCACCAACACCACTTATTACTAAGTTCACTCCAGCAGGAAGGGTGATGGATGTCTCAGTTTTTCCCTCAGTTGGTTTCTTACTTGATTGAGTAATAGTTGAACTCAGATTCTCATTCATACCAGAGACATTGTTTATAGCAATTTGTGCAATGAAACCAATAGTAAGAACTGCGGCTGAGATTGAGGCTAGGGTGCCAAACTTCACTCGTATCTTCTCTTTCGGCTTTTCACCAACATTATTCTCAGCAAGCTTGTCAGTGATGCTTCTATTATCTAAAACATGGGGTGCTTGAAATTGAGCAACGATCTTATTTTCATCTATGTTTTCACTCTTCGGCAATTTTTGATTAATCAATTTAACGATAGCTCTTAGGTGTCCCCGAGCGTAGGCCATACCACCGCACTGCTCAACAGAGTTATTTTCTAAATCTCGAATGACTACAGCTCTTATGTTTGTTTGATTTGCAATTTGTTCAACGGTTAAGTTAGCAGCCTCACGAGCTTGCTGTAGTAAAGAAGTCTCTAACATAAGAAGGACCGTTCACGTTGGGGAGGATAAGAGTAAGACTTCGAACCCAGTTCTGGCAATATTTTTTAGCCAAGATCTAGGGATCTCCCCCTCTTAAATTGCAGATTCACCCACTATCTAACCCCCCTTCTAAAAAAAATGAAAAGTGAATTACAAGTTTCCTCTAATCGACTCCAATACATCTGGCATTTGCTCTGCGTTAATCAAAACCGTTCTAGCTTTTGAACCTTCACTTGGACCAACAATTCCCCGACTTTCCATCAAATCCATTAATCGACCAGCTTTGGCAAAGCCAACTCGTAACTTTCTTTGCAACATAGAGGTGGATCCAAACTGTGTGGAAACAACTAATTGAATTGCTTGTAACAGCAGATCAAGATCATCACCTACATCATCAGTGATTAGATTGGACTTAATTGGTGCATTTAAATCAATTCGGTAGACAGGCTGAAGTTGAGATTTAACATGATTTACTACCGCCTCAATCTCTCTTTCTGAGACATAGGCTCCTTGAATTCGAACCGGCTTGCTTGCACCCATTGGTAGAAATAATCCATCTCCTTGGCCAACAAGTTTTTCAGCACCTGGGGTATCTAAAATAACTCTGGAATCAGCCAAGCTACTAGTTGCAAATGAAAGTCTTGATGGAACATTTGCTTTTATTAATCCAGTGACAATATCAACACTTGGTCGCTGAGTGGCAAGTACTAAATGAATACCAGCAGCTCTAGCTAATTGGGTAATTCGAACAATTGATTCTTCAACCTCACGGGCTGCAATCATCATTAGATCTGCTAACTCATCCACAATTACTAAAAGGTAAGGGTAAGGCTCCAGGGTGCGATCACTACCGGCAGGTGGTGAAACTTTGCCTGCCTTAACCGCTTTGTTGAAATCATCAATATGTCTAAATCCAAATACTGATAGATCGTCATAGCGCATCTCCATCTCACGTACCACCCAAGCTAATACATCAGCTGCTTTCTTAGGATTGGTAATAATTGGAGCAATTAAATGTGGCACACCTTCATAATTTGTTAACTCCACCCGCTTAGGATCAATTAATACCAGTCGTACCTCATCGGGAGTAGCCCGCATTAATATTGAAACCACCAATGAATTAATCATGGAAGATTTACCAGCACCAGTTGCACCTGCCACCAATAAGTGCGGCATTTTTGCCAGATTTGCACATACAAATAGGCCTTCAACATCTTTGCCTAACGCAATTAACATTGGGTGAGTATCACTACCTGAAACTGTTGACCTAAGCACATCACCTAAGGCCACTATCTCTCGATCTGAGTTTGGTATCTCAATTCCGACCGCAGATTTACCTGGGATAGGTGAGAGAATTCTTATCTCACCACTTGCTACTGCATATGCAATATTTTTTGAAAGCGCTGAGATTGCCTCAACTTTTACGCCATTACCTAACTCCACCTCATACCTAGTCACTGTTGGTCCACGCATGAATCCAGTCACTTGCGCATCAACTTCAAACTGTTCAAAAACTTGTTTAAGGGCGGTAACTACAGTCTCATTTACCTTTGACTTACCTTTTGCAGCCGGTCCACTTCTTAGTAAATCCGCCGGTGGTAATTCATACTTAGCATCTGAGGATAGAAGTAATTGTTGTGGGCGGCTGCTCTCACTCTTCACCGGTTTATTGACTCGTGGAATTTTTTGAGTGATCTCATCAAAATCACCCAACTCAACCTCATAATCTAATTGGGCAGGTTCAAACTCCTCCACCAAATCCTTAACTAGTGGTGATTCAAATGGTGGAGTCTCACTAACCTCAAAATCTTCGGCAACTAAGCGCTCTGCTCGTCGCTGCCGCGCACTGCTGATTCCAGATCTACCTAAGGCAAATAACTTACCAATCTGATTAAAAACCTTAGATACCGGTGTTTTGGTAATGACCAACAAGCCAAAGATTAAAAAAATTATCAAAATAGGAATAGCAAGCACAGAAGTTACTAATGCAACTAGGCCAGTAGAGATGCCATACCCAATCCAGCCGCCGCCCTCGCGCATCGCAGTAGCACCAGTCCCAGTTGAGCCATTAATAATATGGGCAAGGGCGGTAGTGCTAATTATTAGTAATAATGTGCCAATACTTATTCGACCAATATCTCCGGAATCATCTGATGATTTAAATAATCGGTATGCGAAGTAGATAAACAGCACTGGAACCGCATTTGCCAATACCCCTACCCCACCAAAAAGAAATGCGTATATTCCCTCGTCCTACGAGATTATTTAGATCAAACCAAATTCCAGCTGCTGAGATTAATGCCAATATAAAGATAAAAAATGCCACACCATCTCTTTGATGCGCTGGATCTAACTCCTGGGAGGATCTAAAAATAAAGCGGATTGAATTGCCTATTCCCTTTGCAATTAACCGCCAAAGCCAACCAACTGCCCGAAGTAATGGCGCAAAAATATTTGATTTTTTTGCACTGGTTTTTTTCTTTGCCATAAGAAGATAAGCCTAAAGAACAACTTTACCCCTTGCGGTAATCGGCACGCACTTTAAGCAAAAAACTTAATCAAAATGGTAATACTAAACCTCAATCACCAACGGAATAATCATCGGCTTTCGTCGATGCTCTTCCCCTACCCAACTGCCAATGGTGCGCCTTACAACTTGTGAAAGCTGATGGGTGCCATTAAATCCACCAGCAACAGCCTTACTTAATGCTTTTTCAATATCGCCTTTAACATCATCAAACAATGTTTGATCCTCTGTAAATCCTCTAGCGTGAATATCAGGGCCAGCAACTATCTTGCCACTTTGGGAATCAATCACTACTACAACTGAGATAAACCCTTCATCACCTAAAATTCTTCTATCCTTTAATGAACTTTCTGTTATTTCACCAACACTTTGACCATCAACATACACATAACCGCAGGGAACTGATCCAGAGATATCCGCATGCCCATTGGACACATCAATAGTTATGCCATTTTCTGCAATCACTACATTGTGTTCTGAAACTCCAGATTTAATTGCCAGATCAGCATTTGCTCTCATATGACGCCACTCACCATGTACTGGTAATACATTCTTAGGTTTAACAATCTCATAGCAGTGTAGTAATTCACCGGCTGAGGCATGTCCTGAAACATGCACCATAGCATTTCCCTTATGTACTACATGGGCGCCAAATCTAGTTAGCTCATTTATTACTCGGTAAACAGATTTTTCATTACCTGGAATTAGTGATGAAGCGAGTACAACTGTGTCACCTTTACCAACTTGTATCTCATGGTCACCATTTGCAATCCGAGATAATGCAGCGAGAGGCTCACCTTGAGAGCCAGTGCAGATCAAAACAATCTTGTCGCCAAAGGTATCAATATCCTTATAATCAACAACCAAACCATTTGGAACCTTCAAATATCCAAGATCCTCGGCCAGCTTCATATTACGAATCATTGACCTACCAACATAAGCCACCTTGCGATTGGCCTCATTTGCAGCGGTTAACACCTGCTGAATTCGGTGCACATGCGAGGCAAAAGATGTAACCACAACTCGTCTTGGAGTTTTGGCAATCGCCTCCTTCAGGGCAGGATAAATATCTTTTTCTGCCACAGTAAGTCCAGGAATGTCAGCATTTGTGGAATCAACTAAAAATAAATCAACACCTTCTGCACCTAATCTGGCAAATGTCTCAAGATCCGTGACCTTGCCATCTAATGGCATCTTATCCATCTTAAAATCACCAGTGTGTAGAACAACACCTGCTGGTGTTTTAATTGCAACCGCTAGTGAATCTGGAATTGAGTGATTTACTGTTACAAATTCAAGGGTAAATGGTCCAACTTTTTCAATCTGTCCGGCTTTTACCTGCGTCATCGGCGCCGTAATTCTGCGCTCCTTTAATTTTGGTGCAACAAAAGCCAGAGTGAGTTGGGATCCAATTATGCGAATATCACTTCGCTCGCGGAGTAGATAAGGAACTGCGCCAATATGATCCTCATGTCCATGGGTTAAAAAGATTGCTTCAATATCATTCATTCGATCGGTGAGATAGGAAAAATCTGGCAAAATTAAGTCGATACCCGGTTGATCTTCACCAGGAAATAGCACACCACAATCAACGATTAGTAGGCGACCTTCATACTCAAAGACGGTCATATTGCGACCAATTTCGCCCAGGCCACCAAGGGCAACAATGCGAAGAGTTTTTTTAGCTAACTTTGATGGGTATGGCAGGCCAGGATGGGGATGGTTCATCTATTTACTTTAATTTAACACCGCCAGCTTGTAGATCAATTTTTAGCTGGGAAATTTGTGCATCAGTTGCATCAACTAATGGCAATCTAGTAAAGCCACCAGGCAAGCCCATTAAATTTAAGGCAGCTTTTGTAAGAATCGCTCCTTGAGTTCTAAATGTTCCAGTAAATACTGGCAATAGTTGTTGGTGCACCTCAAGTGCTTTATTTGAATCACCAGAGAACCAAGCATCAAGCATGACTCGCAGCTGTGCTCCGACAGTATGTCCACAAACAGAGACAAAACCAACGGCGCCAACTGAGAGCAGCGGTAGGTTTAATATGTCATCACCTGAATAAACCGGAATCGAAGATCTCTTGATTACCCAAGAGGTTGCCGCTGGGTTGCCCTTGGCATCTTTTAAAGCTGCAATATTTTTGTGCTCTGCCAGCCTTACGATCGTATCTGATTCGATCTCAATACCAGTTCGACCAGGAATGTCATACATCATTACTGGCAAATCAGTTGCATCTGCCATCGCTTTAAAATGTAACTCAATGCCCGCCTGTGGTGGTTTGTTGTAATAAGGAGTTACTACCAATAAGCCATCTGCGCCAGCTTTTGCTGCACGCTTTGCCTGCTCTACAGAGTGTGAGGTTTCNTTGTTGCCAGCTCCTGCAATAATNTTTATTTTATCGCCAACTACTTTTCTAACTGTTTTGATTATCTGATCTTTCTCATCATCNGATGTAGTTGGTGCCTCACCNGTTGTGCCATTTACNGCAATTCCATCATGACCTGTTGCAACTAAATGAGCAGCAATTTTCTCCATTCCAGGCCAATCAATTTCACCTGATTTATTAAAAGGTGTAACCATGGCGGTAATTAATCGACCAAATGGTGGCTTGATTTGCATGGTGTAAGGCTACCGCTTATTTACGGGGCTATGCGGCCAGATTTTTCAAATGCACCGTAGGTGATCGGCATTAATTTGGCGAAATGCGCTTCCATTTTCTCCGCCACCATCTCAATCTCCCGTTGTGGATAGGAAGGAAAATGTGAACCATCTCTAGCTGTACGAAGTGAAAGAAAATTCATCAATGCTCTGGCATTCATTGTTACATACATTGATGAGTACAAAGTAACTGGTAGGACTGCTCTAGCAACCTCACGAGCTACGCCAGCCGTTAGCATTTTTTGATAATTTTCATAGGCCAATTGGCATGTTTCTTTAATTGAGGCAACAGTAATCTCATACTGCTCTGATGTGCCCTCTACAAAAGTATAGGAACCAGCTTTGCCGATCTGTACTAATTTGCGATCTTTACTTGGCACATAAAAAACTGGCTTCAGCTCTCGGTAGCGACCGCTCTCTTCATTATAAGAAGCGATGCGATGTCTCATGAACTCTCTAAACACAAAGATTGGTGCTGAAACAAAAAAAGTCATTGAAGTATGCTCAAATGGAGAACCATGTCGTTCCCTCGCCAAATAATTTATAAGTCCCTCAGATTTTGAGGCATCAACGCCCACATCTTCTAAGGATTTATCACCAGCAGTTGAAACCCTTGCCGCCCAAACAACATCGGCATCACTTGCGCTGGATTTCACTAATTCAACTGACATATCCTCTCGGAAAATGATCTCATCACTCATGGCGCGACCCTATCTTTGGTAATTGGTGATTGGCTGGATTAAAGTATCGGCGTGTCAATTAATCCCAAGACAAATCCTATAGACAGAACCGCCTTGAGCGTTGCATTTACCGTAGGACTTTATGGGGCCGCCTTTGGCGCTGCTGGTGTGACTGCCGGTTTTTCAATTCTGCAAACCTGCCTGCTTTCTTTACTGCTCTTTTCTGGTGCATCACAATTTGCAGTTGTAGGAATTATGGGTGCAGGTGGAGCTGCAATTAGCGCCATCGCCACTGCAACTTTGCTTGGATTTAGAAACGCACTTTATGGCCTTCAAATGGCGCCAATCCTAAAAGTGTCTGGCATCAAGAGAGTATTAGCAGCACAGATCACAATTGATGAGTCAACTGCAGTTGCAACCTTGCAGGAAAATGATGCTGATCGGCGACGAGGTTTTTACATCACTGGTGTCGGAGTTTATATTTTTTGGAATTTATTTACCTTTCTTGGTGCATTAGGTGCAAGTGCGATCGGTGATCCATCAGTTTGGGGATTAGATGCAGCAGTCCCCGCTGCTTTTTGTGGACTAATCTGGCCAAGGCTTAAAAATAAAACACATTTTATAGTTTCAGCTGTTGCTATCGCCTGGGCATTGGCCTTAACGCCAATTTCACCCGCCGGCATTCCCATCATTACTACCGTGATATTGGCTGTAATTTTTGGATTAAAAAGGTGAGCGCTATTTGGATCGCAGTAATTGGGGCAAGTATCACTGCATTTTTAAATAAATATATTGGGCACAGCGTGCCAGAGCGATGGTTAAACAAGCCAAGAGTTATCAAGATTAATGCCTTGGTGCCCATAGTTTTGCTGAGCGCATTGGTAGCAGTTCAGACCTTTGCAACTGAAAAAGAACTAGTTATTGATCAACGCGCAGCTGGTGTAGCCGTAGCCTTAATTGCTTTAAAATTTAAAGCTTCATTCCCAGTTGTCGTGCTATCTGCAGCCCTAACATCTGCTGCAGTTTATAACTGGTTTTAAAGAACTTTAAGCGCCTCTAACTTTTCCTTCAAGGCGGCATCAGATGGCTCAGTTAGGTGAGTGCCATCAGCAAAAGAATAACTGGAATTGATCGCATTCCACCATTTATTTCAATTACTTTATCTGAGGCAGATGCATCAGCTTCAACATCAATATAGTTATATTTAACATTATTTGCATCTAAGAACTTCTTAGATCTGCGGCAATCACCACACCACTCAGCGCCATACATTGTTATTTCACTCATTTCATACCCCCCATATAATTTTCAAGACCAACGGTTAGTCCTGGATATTTTGCAACATTTCTAATTCCAATTAAAACACCTGGCATAAATCCTGCACGATTAATTGAATCATGTCTGATTGTAAGAGTCTCACCAGCATCTCCAAAAATGACCTCTTGATGGGCGACATACCCATGAGATCTCACCGAGTGAACTGGGACATCACCAACCTTTGTTCCCCTTGATCCTGGTAACTGCGTTTTTGTAGCATCTGGCATAGCACTCTTATTACTTTGCTTACGAGCATCGGTAATCATCTGTGCCGTTCTAATTGCAGTGCCCGATGGTGCGTCCACTTTATTAGCGTGGTGTAACTCAATTATTTCTGCGCTTTCAAAATACTTTGCAGCAGTTTGTGAGAACTGCATCATCAAAACTGCGCCTAATCCAAAATTAGGTGCAACTAACGCTCCTACTTTTGGATGCTTACTTAACAAATCCTTGAGCTTAGAAAGCTTGACCTCATCAAATCCTGTTGTGCCCACAACCACGTGTATTCCATTACTGATCGCAAACTCTAAGTTTTTCATCACCGCATCTGGGGTTGTAAAATCAACAATAACCTCTGTTCCAGATTTAGTTAATTGTTCTAAAGAATCACCAAGATCAAGTGCGGCGGTAAGTGTTAAGTCAGATGCAGAATTAATTGCAGCAACAGATTCTGTGCCCATTCTGCCCTTTGCTCCGAGTACTGCCACCTTCATTAGCTAAGCCTTTCAATTTTTTTAGTTGAGCTTAATTATCTCACTACCGTAAGGGTAGAAGATAATGCGTGGGTTTGGTGGGTAATTTAAGCAATTTGGCTGATCTTATAAACCATAAAGATAAAAACTCCCGCAGCTTAAGGTTAATAAGCGCGGGAGTGATTAGATTTTGATTAAATCTAGGCTTTTACCTCATCTGGAAGATTTGCTGGAACTAATGAGTATTTACCCTTTGGATCAATCTCATTAATTACTACCTCAATCTTATCTCCCACTTTCATGACCTCTTCAAGGTTTTCAATGCGCTTACCACCATGCATCTTGCGAATTTGCGAGATGTGTAGCAAACCATCTTTACCAGGAGCAAGGTTTACGAAGGCACCAAATGCTGCAAGCTTNACAACTGAACCATTGAACTTGTCGCCAACGTTGAGTTGTACTGGATTTGCAATCGCATTAATTTGTGCTTTCGCAGCCTCTGCTGCTGATCCTTCAACTGCNCCGATATAAATAGTTCCATCATCTTCAATGGTTATATCTGCGCCAGTCTCATCTTGAATTTGGTTAATCATCTTGCCCTTAGGCCCGATAACTGCGCCAATCATGTCTACNGGCACCTTTATAGAAATAATTCTAGGTGCNAGTAATGACATTTCATCAGGTGAGGAGATTGCTTGATTCATTACATCAAGGATGGCAAGCCGTGCTTCTTTTGCTTGCAGCAATGCTGCTGAAAGTACTGAAGCTGGGATTCCATCTAGTTTGGTGTCTAATTGAAGTGCGGTAACAAACTCTTTTGTGCCCGCAACTTTAAAGTCCATATCACCGAAAGCATCCTCTGCGCCCAAAATATCGGTAAGTGCCACATACTCAGTTTTGCCATCAACATCATCTGAGATAAGTCCCATAGCAATACCAGCAACAGCTGCCTTAAGTGGCACACCCGCATTTAGNAATGACATGGTCGAGGCACAAACAGATCCCATAGATGTAGAACCATTTGAACCAAGGGCTTCTGAAACTTGGCGAATCGCATATGGAAACTCTTCGCGAGTTGGTAGAACTGGAACTAGAGCGCGCTCAGCGAGTGCACCATGTCCAATCTCTCGTCGCTTAGGGGATCCAACTCTGCCAGTCTCACCAACAGAATATGGTGGGAAGTTGTAATTGTGCATATATCGCTTGTGATCTTCAGGTGAAAGCGTGTCTAGTTGCTGCTCCATCTTAAGCATATTTAAAGTAGTAACACCCAGTATCTGAGTCTCACCTCTTTCAAACATTGCTGATCCGTGAACGCGAGGAATTACCTCAACCTCTGCAGTTAATGCTCGAATATCACGCAATCCCCGACCATCGATACGGATTTTGTCGCGCAATACTCGCTGGCGTACTAATTTCTTAGTAACAGATTTAAGCGCTGCTGAAATCTCCTTGGTGCGCTCTGGAAAATCAACTGTGATTTTCTCGGCCACACTCTTATTGATCTCATCTAACTTTGTCTCACGATCTTGCTTGCCTGCAATGGTTAATGCCTTTGCGAGATCATCCTTGGCAGCTTTTTCAACAACTGCATAGATATCCTCTTGGTAATCAAGAAATACTGGGAACTCTCCAGTTGGCTTTGCCGCTAATTTCGCCAATGCAAGTTGTGCCTCACATAGAGTGCGAATAAATGGCTTTGCTGCCTCAAGTCCTTGGCCAACAATCTCCTCAGTTGGCACAGTTGCACCACCCTTGATTAGATCAATTGTCTTTGATGTTGCCTCGGCCTCAACCATCATGATGGCTACATCACCATCTGAAATTCGACCAGCAACTACCATGTCAAAGACTGCTTTTTCTAAATCAGAGTGATTTGGGAAAGCAACCCACTGACCTTCGATAAGTGCAACACGCACACCACCAATTGGTCCTGAGAATGGCAAGCCAGCTAATTGTGTTGACATAGATGCAGCGTTAATTGCAATCACGTCATACATATGATCTGGGTTTAATGCCATAACAGTTACTACGATTTGAATCTCATTACGCAATCCCTTTATAAAGGATGGACGTAGTGGGCGATCGATTAATCGGCAGGTAAGGATTGCATCCTCAGAAGGACGACCCTCTCTGCGGAAAAATGATCCAGGAATTTTGCCAGCGGCGTACATCCGCTCTTCCACATCTACTGTCAATGGAAAGAAATCAAATTGTTCCTTGGGATTTTTTGATGCAGTAGTTGCAGATAGCAACATGCTGTCATCATCTAAGTAAACAACGGCGGTTCCCGCTGCTTGTCTGGCTAATCGGCCAGTTTCAAAGCGGATCTCCCGCTTTCCGAATTTACCGTTGTCTATTTTGGCAACGGCTGATTGCACATCTTGACCCTCCATGGGTCATCTCCATTTCTCAACACTTTATATCTAGAGAATGGATCTTCGATCGAAGTTGCCGGAAAATCGTTTTCCGGAAACCACTACCGAGGACCAAAACTCTTAGTGATAAAGTTTTTTGCTGATTGTTATTTAACGGCGAAGATCGAGCTTTTCGATAATCGCTCTATAGCGCTCAATATCTGTCTTGGCGAGGTACTGCA
>JGI25908J49247_10000564_pt1 | contig 11375 bp, 14 predicted proteins | sample LauGreSpBDMM15SD_2_FD_49247 | JGI IMG/M metagenome (IMG submission 49247) | reverse complement strand
GATCTTATATTTATCTGCGAAGTTTCTCTTAAGTTTTTCCATAGTATTATATTTTTTAGTGTTGGTGCTACAACTATGCGGTAAGCTACGCAGGGATTTGTTTACCAGATATTGAGCGTGCGACCGAGTGCTTCCGTCCGTTGTGCCGCAGTTGCATTACTTGCAAGAGACCAGTCGGATTTCTCAGCACCTACTTCACGTAACAACTCAACCATATAGCGATCTTCCAACTCGCCATCGCCTTGAATTGTTAAAGCCCACGTTGCGTGGATAGTGTTAAGATCCTTAAAATGGTCGAGCAATAGTGATTGAAACATAGTCCTTAGACCACAGGGAGAGCACCATATGTATCCATGATATGCGTGACGCTTTTCTTTGTGCCACCCAAGATGGGAATAGATGAGTCGATTACGCTGGGTTCTTAATTTTTTGAGCTCGGTAGACTTTGCAATGCTATCGTTTATTCTATGGAATTCTTCCATCCGTTCTTCTTCGGTCCTCTGTCTGCTGTTTCTGCCGAAAGGCAATGCATGTGCTTGGTTGTGTGTATTCATACTGCTGTTTTCTTTTTGGTGTTGGTGTTTGAACGCTACAACTATGCGGTAAGCTACGCAGGGATTTGTTTACAGTTCGGTGATGGCAAGGGCAGTGCCCACCTTGAAGTCAGAGGCGGGCCGCTGAGTGGTTAGCCAGAGCAGAGGGAAGTCTACTTGTGGTAGTGATGTCAGATCATTTGACCATCCGTCAGTCAGATACACCATGACATCCATGTCGTCCACGTTGTCACGCTACCCAGTCGAAGGCGGGCTTGAACGCTGTGCCACCCCCGCCTCTCAGCTTGTCAGGNACTGTGTCACCTGCCTCAAGAGAGACGACATCGGCTACGACATGGGACACGGACAGTAGGTGCAGACGCTCCGGCTTGAGCTCNTCGAGGATACACTGTGCCTCTTGTAGGAAGCGGTCATACGTGCGCTGTCCGATTGAGCCNGAGGTATCAAGCACCAGCACGATCTCGCCTGCCTTCTTGTTACGTCTGCCAGCACCCACTACTCCTGTTGTGGAATAGACCGGAGCATTGAACGGCGCATCCCATCCGCAGCGTGAACGATTGGTGAGCCACTCACGCAGCAGGTCAGGCCAACCTAACGTCGAACCGTAGCTGCGCTGGCTACCGACACGCTGTCCGGTAGATCCGCCGCTCGCTTGCTGTCTCCTATCAATCTCGTCAGCTATGAGGATACGGTCGTTGTCCTCCTCGATCTTGTCGATTGCCTCGGCTTGTGTCTCACCCTCCTCCGCTTCCGGTTCGATGTTGTCATCGGCTCCGGTTCCTACGAAGTCGGAGAGGTCGTCGCTGTCTAGCTCTTGCGGTAACCCTTGTAGTTCTTCGCCTTCCCCGCCTTCGCTTTCCCCGACGCTGACATCGTCCTCTCCTCCGTCGGCATCACACTTGCCATCACCTTGTTTGCTATCGTCTTCTCCGCTTTCGTCTTCGGTATCAGACTTGTCTTGTCCTTCATTAGTTTCATCCGTGTCTTGTTCAGGTTCATTGTCTTGTTGTTTAGGTTGTGGTTGTGGTTGTGGTTGTGGTTGTGGTTGTGGTTCTTGTTTGGGCTGTGGCTTGCTGAGTTCTCGATAGAGTTGCTCGACTGACTTGTCGCCAGACAATGCTTCGTCGAGCAGCACACCTTCGATGAAGGGGAACACCTCCCGCTTGAGCTCACGGTTACGCATCGCGATCATCGCATTGATGACGTAGTCGGCGGCGATGTTTGCACGCTTCGCATCTGTCAGCTTAGCCAGTCTCCAGCCGTGCCCCAATAGGGCATGAAGGGATTCGTGCACCAGCAAGAATGCGATCAGGCCAGTCGCATTGGGCTGGCGGCAAAGTTTATCGATGCCACTGCGGTTGAGCAGCAGGCGGCGACCATCGGTTGCGCCGTAGGGGATGGCATCGGACCACTCCCACTCCATTGACATGAGCTTGCTGTATGCGAGGAACCAGTGGCGACTGACGCTACGCATGGCAGCGGCAAGCGGATGGTCTGAAGGGAACGATGTTGGATCTATTGTATTTGATTTCATATATTTTATTTAGGTTAGGTGGGGGAGGTTCAAGATCGCAGTGTGCGACCTTGAACCATCCCGTTACAGGTTACAGGTTACAGGCCGAGGGCGGCGAGCGTCTCGTCTGCTTTGCTGATTGCCTTGTCTGCTTTCGCGGCGATGACTGCACGTTCATCCTTTGTCGGTATCCCGATTGGCAGTGCCGCTGCATCGGCGGCAAGCCTTACTACCTCATCGATCTCGGGCAGGTCAAGGAAGTTTAGATTCTTCACACGCTTTGCCTCGTCACGCAGCTTGTCAAACTGTGTCAGGTGCAAGCGGTCGGCGTTACGCATCGCATCGGTGAAGTCCTCGATCACTTTCTTGAGGTCACGAACAGGCCCCGCATGGGAGGTGCGGAAGTCCTCTTCGATCTGGCGTTGGCTGTCTGCCCTTACCCGATTAGCTACCTCCTCGGTTAAGCCAGTGAGCACCGCCTCATTGACGGACACCGGACGATTGATGACGGACAAGCGCATCGTGAACTTGCTCGCCACTTCCGTAGCGGATGGGATGTTGACCTCGTTGGCGAAGCCAGCAAGCCTGCCCTTGATGATGTTAAGCAGGTCAGGATACGTAGCGAGGATGTCCTCACGAATCGTATCGAGCTCCACCATCGCATCATCGAACACGTTCTGCACTTCACCTACGTCCTTCACACGGAGGTAGAACCCGCCAGTCTGGCAGAGCATACCGAAGCGGCGAACGGCAACGCCTGTCCGCTGCTGCAAGCTGATCGCCTTGCCCACCGCCGTGCCCTTAGCGGCAAGGATGGTATTGTATAGGCGGGCTGCGTCCTTCTCCGCTCCGGCTGATGTGATTGCACGGGCCGAAGCCGAACGGTTGAGTGCGGTAGTGGCAGGTGCTGTCGTCGCATAGTGGCAGAGCACAAGGGATTGAGCGACCTTCAGGTTCAGGGATGTATTGGTTGTTGTCATAATGTTACTGTCTATTTTGTTTTGTTGTTAATGAACGCTTCAACTATGCGGTAAGCTACGCAGTGGAAAGTCAAGACCGTCTTGACTTATCCGAGGATCAAGGCATGGGACTTAGGATGCTCGCTGAGGGGGATGCCTCGACGCTCGGCGGAACGTGCACCGAACTCGCGGATGTCGCCTCTGCATTTGAGCAGTAGGGTAACAAGCCAGTCGAAGCCTCCGCTATGCACCGCAATCGGGATGTCCTTCACGCCCCTCGTTGCCTGACTCAGGCAGGCTGAGACAAGAGCGAACTGCGAGGCCGGATCATCTGGCACTTTGAACCCGTCAGGATTGCTGCGGAGGCTGGCAATGTCAGGCAGCTTGTCAACGTGCTGCAAGAATGCGAAGAACGCAGTTGCCGCACGGTCACCGATGCTACCCTTGACTGCCTTACGGTAAACTTCTTGCGATGACTTACGGATGGGCTCAAGCAGAGCGACTGCCTCCCATGTCCGAGGACAAGGATGCGGTGCACCATCGTAGGGCATGACAACTGGCGGGTTGAAATGGTCGAGACCGTCACCACCTGTCGTGCCGAAGCGAAGGAATGCCGGAACGTGTGAACCACTCGCCACCAGTTCTTGTCGTCCGTCATACCAGTCGAGCCAGTCTGATACGTTGGGGTCGAGCGTCACCTTGATGCATCGCTCGGTGAACGGGGCATCTTCCACAGCGGAGCGAGTGCCGTCCTGTCTACGGTTAGTGGCACACACAACGAAGACGTTAGTGCCCAACGTATGGGAACCCACCTTCCGGTTACCGGATGCAGGGTAGAGTGACCGAAGCAAGGCCCTGACTTGTGGGTCGTAGTCGTTGACCTCGTCGAGGAACAAGAGGACAGGCTTGTCACCGACACGGTCGAGGGTTGGCCAGATTTCAGGAGCGGAGAACCATGCGTCCCTTGTAGCGGAGTCGGGCACAAGGTAGCCGACAGTTTCTTGGGGGCCTTGACCGTTGAGGTTAACGTCCCACACCTCACGCCCCATCTGAGGGCCGAGGACATTGCAGACCATGCTGGTCTTGCCTGCACCCCCTGACCCTACGATCATGAGGAAACGGTTGACGAGGAGTGCTGCCTCAGCGAGGGGAAGCAGTTCGGATGGGCGGATTGGATTGATTGCGTTGTTCGTTGTCATATTATTTTTGTTTTTGTTTTGTTGGGTTGGCAGGGGGTTGGACCGTGCCGGAGAGTCTTGTAATTCAGTTTGCTTTTGCCGTCAAGAATTTATTTCCAATTATTTTTGAGGTGCTTTAGTCAAGACCGTCTTGACTGTTTCGCCAAGCAGGTTGTCAATTAGTTGCTGGGTCTTGCTGTCAAGCTTGGACCTGACCTTAGGCCAGAGTGCTTTGATGGCTGCGAGGACGGCTTTATCTAGTGTGTTCATAGGTGTATTCATAGGTGTGTTTCGTTTAGCGTTGGTGCTGCAACTATGCGGTAAGCTACGCAGTGGGAAGTCAAGACGGTCTTGACTTCTCAGGGTTAAGGGTAGTAGTTGACCTCATGTGATGCCGGATTGATTATCCGCACAAGGTAAGCGATGACTTGCGAGGGCAGGTCGTCTCCGATGGGGTGCATACCTGTTCGGTCCCCCATACGGTAGTCAACCCATCCGTTTCTTACTGATATTACCAAATGCATATGTGTGTTTCGTTTAGTGTTGGTGCTGCAACTATGCGGTAAGCTACGCAGATTGGTTCAGGTATCAGACAGCACTTCGTGATCGATGCGGAAGCTGCCTTCGATGTATTCACCGCATGGCAGACCAGCATCCTCTGCCTTCTCGACGGCTTCATCGAGAGAGGATGCTTCGATTTCTATGTGGCCGTAGCACTCCCATGATACAGGGATCGTGTATGTTCTTAAAGGTGTGTTCATGTTCTTGTTTGTTTTGTTTTAGTGTTGGTGCTACAACTATGCGGTAAGCTACGCAGTAGAAAGTCAAGACCGTCTTGACTTCTCAGTGAACTCCAATGGCAATTGTCACGCCGTTCATGCGGGAAGACCCACAGGCATGAGACCCATCGGGCAGGCAATCTCCACACTTGCCGGGGCAGACAAAGACTCGCTTGCCTGCTGACTCTCGCACGTTCTTCGCATAGGCTGCATGACCTTCGTGCCGCTTGGACTGATAGGCTCCGCTTCTCATGTGATGCCGCTCTACAGGCACGGCAATGAACTCGCCTCGCACTACCGGATGGTCTCGCATGATCTCTAGCATACGCTCGCCGTGCTTGCTTCCGCCGCTAAGGTTGAGGGTGTAGTTCTTCGGCCATACGTAGCCTGACAGATGAAGCTGTATGAACTCTACCCAAGACTTTGAGTAGCCGTAGACCTTAAGGTCGGGCCGCTCATGGATGAGGTCCATCCAGAAGCGGAGGATCTCGACGCTGGCGAAGTCCCCGTCTACATAGAGACGGACTGCGATGCCATTAGGCAAGGCAAGGAACGCTTGCCGGATTAGGCCACGACCCGCCTCGCTACGAAGCAGGATGGAGTTGGATACCTGCCTGCCCCATGCATTGGGTTGTCTCCATGCCTGCTTGCTATAGCACCAGCCTGCACACTCACCTGCACCGGGGCAGTCAAGGATTGCCATCGATGAGAAGCAGACGAACGGTAGCTTGCCATTACCCGCCGTGAAGATGGAGAAGGCCGCTTGCGGTTCCCTTGCCACGTTCACAAGCTTGGAGACTACGTTCTCCCATGTGCCCTTGGACAAGGCGCGGAGCGGTTCCTGTCCGAGGAAGCGGAAGGCACTGTCGGTCGCCCCTTTAATGAGGTCGGATGCGATTGTCAGACCCAAGGCATGGGTCATTTTAGGTGTATAGTTCTTCATTCTGTTTTCGTTTAGTAGTTTCAGTTAGTCAAGACCGTCTTGACTTTCTTACAGACGGATTCCTTTTGCCAATGCTGGCAGGTCGAAGGACAAGGTGGACAAGCGGGACGGTATCCAGAAGCACAAGCCACGGCCAATTACGGGGGTGGGTTTGTCTAATGCTTGCAGTGCTGCAGGATTCTTCGCCATCAGATAGGTGATGGCGGCGGTGATTGTGATGGACTGTTCTTGTTTCATGTGTCTTGTTTCTGGTTTGGTTTGGTTTGGTCAAAGGTTTGCTTCCAGTTGGGTATACTCCTCACGCAGGCGGCGGGCTTCCTCATCCCACTTTGCGGCGGTGGCGGCATCGCCATCATAGTCCGCCTCATTGGCGGCTGCCAATGCGTTCGAATACCACCACCGCAAGCGGTGAAGATGGTCAAGACCGTCTTGACTTTTTTCTGCCGAGACATCCATGTCTGGCAGAAGTTTCGTTCCGAAGAGAGTGAGGCGATTGTATGTAGTCTCGCCCTCTTCTAGCCAGTATACTATGAGGCTGGCATTGTGCTTCACCGCCGCCGCAAGCGCGGCCTTGCTCGAGCGGAATGCCTTCGGCTTTCCCGCTGCCATCCCGAAAACACCACGCCAACCTCCCTTGGAGGTTAGATACTCTATTTCAAAATAGCCCTTGCGAGCTACTTCGTAGTGGGGTGGATACTTTAATTGTCCGGTTAGTTCTTGTTTCATGTGTCTTGTTTCTGGTTTGGTTTGGGGTGATTTGATTCCTGAATCCGGCAGGGGTCGAACCTTGCCGGATGCAGGATGCAGGGTTCAGGCGATCTTGCTTGCAAGGGTGGCAGCGGCGACTTGTGCCTGTTCTTTCGTGATGGAAGGCAGGGACTTGATCGCGGCGAGGATTTGCTCGAACGTGAAGCCGGATTTGTCAAGACCGTCTTGACTTTCCGGCTTGTCGGCTTTGCCATTGTTTCGGTTAGCCTTTGCGTCGCCGTCGAAGACCACGCTCAGGAGCTGAGCGATGCGCTGCTTCGTCACAAGCCCGACACCGTTCAAGAACTTGCTAGCAGACTTGCGATCCATGCTGGTTTGATGGCAAGCCTCTACGAGGTGACGGGTAGCTTGTGATTCGCTCACGCCGCCGCCGATCTCAGCCCATGCAAGAGCAAGAGCTTGGCCCGCTTCCTTGTAATTCTCGCCGGATGCTTGGCAAAGCGTGGCGATGGCAAGGGTTAGGTTATGCGAGGACTCAACGCAAGTCCAGAGGACGGTGGCGGTGGCGGTGGCGGCGGCGGTGATGGATGCAGTATTGTTTTTCATTTCGTTAGTTTCGTTTGTTTGTTTGTTTGTCGCCGATTGTCGGCATTGACCTTACCACGGTGGGGGTCTCAACACGTGAACGTGACACACTCAGATGCATTGCATCATGTACCCTGCGCCCTGCATCATGTATCCTGTAGCCGTCATCCGGCATCCCGTTACCCCGTAGGGGTAGCCTCCTCCCCCCCACCCCCCCATAGGTAGGGGAGCGGGCGCAGGTGACGGATGCAGGATGCAGGGACAGGCTACGGGTAGGGTGCACGTTTTTACGCAGGTAGTCTTATATGTATATACCCCCAGAGAAAAAAATAATTGAGGTTGACGGATCGGGGTGTGGCAGCAATAATACGTGCTTTTACGAACAAAAATTATGGACGATAGTTACTACAAGCGCAATAAAGAAGCCCGAAAAGAGTACCAGAAGGCGTACTACAACGCTAAAAAGGACGACCTACGCCGAAAAAGGGAGCTCGACGCCGAACTAAANCCAGAAAAGCAAGAGAAAACTCGAAAATATCAGCGAGAATANTACTTGACACACAGGCAAAACCTGTTGGAACGCAAGAAGTTACGCTATAACGAAGCCAAAAGCGCGTGAAACCTGTATCCGGTATCCTAATTGCATAATCCGGTATCCTGATTAGGATAAAAGTTGCATTATTGCAAGATAAGACTTGCTTTTTAGGGCGTGTGTCGGTGTCGGCACACGCTTTTTTGTGCTAGATCTAACATACATCTAGCAGGAAGGGGTCAGCTTGTTGAAAATAGTGAGCAGAGTTTTCAACAAGGCGGGGCTGTCTCGCGGACCACAATCGCACCACCGGATTCAGGATTCAGGGTACAGGATTCGGCTCTATTCAGTAAGTCAGAAATTATTTGAGAGGACTTTTGGTGTTTTGGATGGGCTTTACTACACGGGAGGAAAATGTGAAGAGTTTCTCAAACTAGTGTTATTCAATATAATTCAATAATTCAATTAAAAAAGGTATTATTGAATTATTGAGTTAATATGAATTACCTAAAGGGGAAAAGATATATATAGTATACACTAGCATTAATTCACATTGTAATTTTAATTGAACAAAATACTTGATGGGGTTTGGGTTTTGCCTTATGGTCTCGCTCATGCAAGAAGCGAAGCGATTACGACACGGCGATGTGCGAGAGGACGGTTTTGTGTTCTGGGGTTACCGGAGCACTTGCCGCAATTCGGAGTATTGGGTTTCGCGAGAGCGGTTCGATCTTCTCCGACTCACCCAGACTACGAAATACCATGAGCAGAACCTCCTTAGGGTGAAACATAAGAAACCCAAGAAGGAAAGGTTTGTCTCTGCCCTGTTTCCGATACGCCGTCGCCGCAAGCCAGTCCGAAGAATAATTCAGAAAGAAATTGACAAGCTGCCTTTTGCCCCTATTTTGCCCCTCGACATGACTACCCCATCCGAACTCACCATAATCCCGAACTACTCGAAATATGCCATCGCCTTTGACGGCACTGTCTTCCGAGTCCATCCTGCATCAAGAGGCCGTACTGCCGGGATGACCCACCGTGTGACTCCCGTCATCCATCCGAGAGGCCACCAATGGTGTGTGCAGCTTACAGACGATGACGGCAAGCGTCGTCGGTTGCCCATCAAGAAACTCGTCAATAGCATCTTCGGTGACGCAGAAACAATTTCTTGACTTTTGCGATAGCTCTCTCTATTGTTTTTCCTTGTGACGCAAAATTCGCCCGCTACTCCTTCCGGTCTAAACGAGTTTGACCTGCTTAACCTCGATCCTGTAACGGGAACGCCACCTGAATCACGCCTTCGTGATGTCAAAGCCGCAAACTCAATTTATGATACCCTACGAAAAGCTGACGAGAAGGCATCAAGCAATCGCGCTCGCACTGACGCTATGTTTGACGGAGCACCTCCGTACGATCAGCGAGTGCTGTATTCGACGGGCCAAGGCAACCGGACCAACCTAAACTTCGGTGAGGCCCAGCGGTATCTGGATGTGTCGATGTCGGCGTATGTTGACCTCTACACATCGTTGGATAAGCTGATGAACGTCAAGACGCGGTTGGGTGAGGCGGCAACGCGCCAAGACTCTGACGACATCATTGCCGAAGAGCTTACCCAAATGCTGCGTGAGTGGCCTGAGTTCCACAGCAGCTACCTTCGCCTTTGCACCGAGTTCACCAAACACGGAGTCGGCGTCGCTTACTTCGAAGACCCACACAGTTGGAAGTTTCGTGTATGCGGATTGGGCGACTTCCTCATTCCTCGCCAGACCCCTGCATCCGAGGAGTACATCGAAGTAGCCTGTGCCCGTCGCCAGTATCTGCTTCACGAACTCTATGCCTTCATCAAGAATCCTGAAGCCGCCGAGAAGGTTGGCTGGGACGTTGAAGAGGTGAAGCGGGTCATCATCAAGAACGCCCGCACTTCCGGTCGCAACGGCAGCAACACCTATGCTGACTGGGAGAGCACCCAACGCGAGATGAAGAACAACGACCTGTATACAGGTTTGGAGAACACCACTGTTCAGGTTGTGCACATGTGGGTCCGTGAGTTTGACGGCTCTGTTTCCTTGCTGATGTTTTCCGAAGAGACCCCAAAGTCCTTCATGTTTAAACAAACACGGATGTTTGAAAAGCCCGAACAAGCATACGTGCTGTTCTCGTATGGCGTAGGCACGAACGGCACCTACCATTCGGTTCGCGGTTTGGGCCACCGCATCTTCAACCATGTCCAGACGAGCAACCGTATCCGTTGCCAGATGCTCGACAGCGCGATGATGTCCGGCGCGGTAATGATCCAGCCGGAGACGCAGCGTGCGCTTGAAGACCTATCCTTCACGATGTACGGGCCATACTCGATTCTCTCACCCAACGTGAAGGTCATCGAGAAGGCCGCGCCGAATCTGTCGCAGAACATGATTCCGGCTCTGAGCGACCTGCAAAGCCAACTTTCCGCCAATGTCGATTTGGTGTCGACGTATGGCAACCAAAGCAGCCCGTACCGNAACAACCTCCAGACCGAACACGACCTTGCCGTTTCTTCGCGCCTGACAGGCTCTACAATCAATTTGTTTTACGCTAGCTGGGCCCGACTACTAAGGGAGGTCGTACGACGCGCTGTGAGCAATCCTCGACGCGATGAGCGCACTAAGGCTTTCTTTGCCCGATGCGCTGAGCGCGGCGTGAGCGAACAGGTCATTAAATCAATTGACCACAATAAGACTGTCGCCGTTAAGGCAATCGGTGCTGGCTCTGCCGCCAACCGCTTGCTTGCTCTCCGTGAGCTTAACCAGATTGCCGGAAGCTACGATGAAGTAGGTCGCCGCAANCTGATCCGCGACATNACTTCGGAACGGGTTGGTCGTGATCTTGTTGATCGCTATGCGCCAGCAAATCCAGAGCCACGAATGACTGTTGATGCGAAGATCGCGATGCTCGAAAATCAAGCAATGCAATCCGGCCANCCCGTAACCGTTCTCGATAGTGAGCTACACGGAATGCACCTTAGGGTCCACAACCCCGTACTGCAACAACTTGTGGCTGGAATTGATTCCGGCGAGGTTGACCCGATGCAAGCCCTTCCGTTGGTTGAGGCTGTGTTCCAGCATTGCTCCGAGCATCTGCAATACCTTTCGGCTGATCCATCGGCTAAGGCACAGATCGCAGAATCGAAACAACTGTTGCAGATTGCACAGGAGGTCATCACCAACTTCAACCGCAAGCTGCAAGCGCAACAACGCAAGGCTATGGAGGCAGGTCAAGCCGAAGGCCAACCACAAGAGGGGCAACAAGCAGGCCCGTCCCAGACCGAGATGAAGATGCAAGAGCACCAGCTTAAGATGCAGATCGCGCAGCAGAAAGCTCAGATCGAAATGCAGATCAAGCAAGCTAAGGCAGACCAAGACCTTGCGTTGAAGGATGCAGAGCGAGCCTTGAAGTTTTCCGGCAACGCAACAAAGTAAATAAAGTATTTGACAAACCGTAAGCTTTACGGTTTTATCCCCACATGTCTCCACGTAAAGCTACCGTGCCGAAGCCACTAGAGCATTGGTTTAACGATATTGCCGCAATTACCCGACTCCGAGAGATCCTCGATGATCCTATCCTGCAAACTGCATGTGCTACCTT
>JGI25908J49247_10000559_pt1 | contig 11400 bp, 9 predicted proteins | sample LauGreSpBDMM15SD_2_FD_49247 | JGI IMG/M metagenome (IMG submission 49247) | reverse complement strand
CTGAACATTTTTACGTTTTCAAAACCCACTATTTTTCTTAATGCTGCCAATTGTACATCTTCTGGTAAAGAGGAAGAAAAACCATTGACATATATTTCCACAGTATTCCAACCCTCTGGTTCTACAAACAATTGGTGCCTGTCTCTTTCTGAAAATCGATTGATTTTGTCTTCTATTGATGGACAATACCTAGGTCCTAAACCTTGAATCCTTCCAGTAAACATTGGAGATTTTTCAAATCCGGTTTTTAAAATATCATGTACTTCAGGATTTGTGTAGGTGATGTAGCAACTTCTTTGTTTCTCAGTTTTTGGAGTATCTAGGTATGAAAATTTGGATGGGTTTTCATCTCCGAATTGTTCTTCCATCAACGAATAATTTAAACTTCTTCCATCCAAGCGAGCAGGTGTACCTGTTTTCATTCTTCCTGCTTCGAATCCTAATGCGATCAATTGTTCTGTTATTCCTGTTGCAGCCTTCTCCCCTGTTCTTCCTCCAGAAAATTGTTTTTCGCCAATATGTATCAATCCATTTAAAAAAGTACCATTGGTCAGTACTACAGATTTGGCTTTTATTTCCACGCCCATTCCTGTTTTTATACCTTCCACTTTTCCGTCTTTAACAAGTAGTCCTGAAACCATATCTTGCCAAAAGTCCAAATTTGAAATGTTTTCTAAAGCCAATCTCCATTCTTCAGAAAATTTCATCCTGTCATTTTGCGTTCTTGGACTCCACATGGCAGGACCTTTAGAACGGTTAAGCATTCTAAATTGTATGGTTGATTTGTCTGATACTATTCCAGACATTCCACCAAGCGCATCAATTTCTCTTACTATTTGTCCTTTGGCAACACCACCCATTGCTGGGTTACATGACATTTGTGCAATGGTCATCATGTTCATTGTTACTAGTAAAACACTAGACCCCATATTGGCTGCTGCAGCCGCTGCTTCACAACCAGCATGCCCTGCACCAACTACAATAACATCGTATTCTTTAAACATATTTTTGTGTTCCACGTGGAACGTCTAATGGTCTGTTTTACATGAAACATTATGTTTCACGTGGAACGTTATGCTTGAAGCACAAACATTGTTTTTATAATGATACAAAAATATCAATCTTACAATCAAACAAAAAGGAATATTGATTTAGTCGTTTATAAATTTTTTTAAACTTATAAATATATTGCTATTATTTTTTATTTTTAGTTGGATTAATTTTTATAGCATATCATATTTTTATTACACCTAATTTTATAGGTTTTTTAAAAATGTAATTTTCTAATATGTGTTTTTTAAAATAATTTATTGGTGATGGGAATTTTATTAGCGTCATTATTTTATTGTGGTTTTTGAAAGTATTGTATTTAAATAGTTTGAAATTTTTAAACCTAAAAAATTTTTTGTCGTACGGATAAGCTAACTTTTATTTTAGAGATATAAATTTGAAATATAAATACAAGTATTTAGCTTGCTAAACTAATTTATTAAAACAATGAAAAAAGTACAAATCGTATTATTGCTACTGTTTACTTTGGTAAGCATGCAAATATTCGCCGGAAAACCCAATCCTGCTAAATACAACAATAAAATTGTATCAAAGCAACACAAAGTAGTTGATGGATTTAAAGCGTTTTTCAAGACTTTTGAAAAAGGAACTAAAGAAAAAATGCACCAAGAACGCGAAGCGCTCCTTATACTTGTAAACTCCTCCATTACTGAAATAAAAGCCATGGATGGTTTTGATGGTGATACACAAATGAGAGATGGTGCGCTCACTTTATTGTACTTTTACAAATCAGGCTTGGAAAGTGATTACCACATAATGATTGAATTGATTGCCAATAGAGAAAGAAGTAAAGAAGACCATGCAAAATTGGAAGCTTATAAGGATAGTTTAATTGCTAATGAAAAAATTCACGATGATAAATTTGAAGCAATTCAAATCGCTTTCGCAAAAAAACATAAATTAGACCTTTTATAAAACAACCTTTACAAGGTTAATATGAGTTATTAATGAATATGAAAAGATATACGCTTTTATTGGTTATGATAGTTTCAATTTTGTTTACTTCATGTGTGCACAGAAGTAAAAAATGTAAAAAAGCGGCAAGAAATGTGAAACGATTACACCTGACAAATTGGTAAATATTGGTTAACNTGTTGATAAACAAGCTAANCAATNCTTNAATTTAATTAATTATAACATGAAATATATATATGTTTGTATTGTGTCATTGTTTTTGTTTACAAGTTGCATGAGAACTCCTGCTAAATGTAAAAAAGACCATAAAAGAGTTGATAAAGCTAAGAAATCAGGAAATTTAAAAAACTGGTAGTTTGTAAAATATGTATTGTTTAATTGCTACATATATTTTTTCTTTGTTATGGTTTACCTAAATTGCCTTTATAGTATTTAGGTAAAGTTTCAACTATAATTAATCCCTATCAATGAAATATCTATTACCCCTTCTGTTGTCTTTTGCTGTGTTGATAAGCTGTACAGAAAAAGTTGGAAACTGTAAAAAAGACCATAAAAGAGTTGATAAAGCAAAGAAATCAGGTAATCTAAAAAACTGGTAAGCATTTACTTGTGCTTTCTTGTATTAAAATAAATAGCGTTCATCATTTTTGTTGAANGGGTGTACACTATTGCATATTTTTAACGAACTTTATCGCCAATNATAAAAGCATTGTAATTAAGTTTACAACACAAAAAATTCCAATTTATTTTTCCCTTTATTAAGTGACTGACGAAAAACCTACAAAAATTACGATACTGGGTGCTGGCCTGGTTGGTACTTTACTTGCCATTTATCTTGCAAAGCGTAACTTCGATGTACATGTATTCGAACGACGTCCTGATTTCCGACAAGCCAATGTTGATATTGGCCGTTCTATAAACCTTGCCGTGAGTGATCGTGGTTGGAAAGCCTTAGAAGTGTTGGGGATTGACCAAGAGATTAGAAAAATTGCCATACCCATGTATGGTAGGATGATACACCATGAAGATGGTACTGTCAAACACCAGCCTTATGGCAAAGACAATCAGGCAATTTATTCCATTTCAAGAAGGTATTTTAATGAAACGTTGGTTAATATTGCCGAGAATTATGACAATATAAATTTTCATTTTAACGAAAAATGTTGGGACGTTAATTTAGATGATGCCATCACACACTCTGAAAATACGGTTACCGGACACCGTTTAAATGTAAAAGCTGATGTGATATTTGGTGCTGATGGTGCATTTTCTTCGGTGAGAAATGCGATGATGAAAACTGAACGCTACAATTATTCTCAAACCTATTTAGAACACGGCTATAAAGAACTTACAATTCCTGCCAATGTAGACGGAATGCATCAAATTTCTCCAAATGCTTTGCACATTTGGCCAAGAGGAAAGTTTATGCTTATTGCCTTACCCAATGAAGATGGTACTTTTACCTGTACTTTGTTTTTACCATTCAAAGGGGAACAATCTTTTGAGGTGCTTAAAACACCTCACGAATTGCAGCAATTTTTCTTAAAAACTTTTGCCGATGTGGTGCCTTTGATGCCTAATTTGGTCAAAGAGTTTTTTAAAAATCCTACTTCTTCTTTGGTTTCAATATCCTGTTATCCTTGGTGTTATGAAAATAACGTCGCTTTAATTGGTGACGCGGCACACTCTATGGTTCCATTTTATGGACAAGGGATGAATGCTGGGTTTGAGGATGTAAGAATATTAGATGAAATTATAGGAAAATATGGCAATGACTGGTCTTCCATTCTTGAAGCATATCAACAAAGTCGTAAGGTAAATTCAGATGCAATTTCTGAACTTGCCCGGTTGAATTTTGTAGAAATGAGTGAGCTGGTTGCCAATGAAACTTTTTTATTGCGTAAAAAAATTGAGGCACTAATCCATGAAAGATATCCTGAGCTTTGGACACCATTGTATTCTATGGTAACATTCAGCCAGCTACCTTATGCCGAAGCATTGGAAGAAGGAAATCGCCAAAACGATATGATGGATAAAATTATGGCGATAGCGGATATAGAAAATAGTTGGCAAAGCGTTGATTATGAACCATATTTAAGTAAAATGTACTAAGTACAGGGTACATTCTAAAAAAGTTTATAACAAAAGACAATGAACTACGAAATCAAGTTACCATTATTTGAAGGCCCATTTGATTTGTTATTATTCTTCATAGAACGTGATGAATTGGATATTTATGACATTCCTATTTTTAAAATTACAACTGATTTTTTGAGTTATGTACAGCAAATGGAGGAGTTGAACATGGAAGTTGCCAGCGAATTTATTTTGGTTGCAGCAACCTTGATGAGCATTAAAGCTAAAATGCTTTTACCTCGCACTCAGATAGATGCCTCAGGAAATGAAATAGATCCTAGAGATGAATTGGTGAAGCACCTCTTAGAATACAAACGTTATAAATCTGTTATTGCCGAATTGAGCCAACTTGAACAGGACCGGTTTTCGAAAGAAAAACGTGGAAACATTGTGGAAGAACTCAAACAATTGGCTGAAGTCAACAATGTGGAGTCTGAAATGCAGGACCTGGATTTGTACAAGCTGCTAAAGGTTTTTGAGAAAGTTTCTAAACGCTACGAACAAGAAGCCAATAAACCCGTTCATAAAGTGGTGCAGTACCCTTATTCTTTAGATGAGATAAAAGAAAAGATGTTGGTAACAGTTTATGCACAAAAAAGAGTTGCTTTTACAGAAATTATTGCTGAAAATAATGAGAAGATATACTTGATATTCAACTTTTTAGCTATTCTTGAATTGCTTCAGCTTAGAAAAATTTCCATAAATATTGGTGAAGGGTTTAATAATTTCTGGATTGAACCGTTAGTTGAAGAAGAAATTGGTTTTGAGGAATAAAGGTGTATTGATTTAAATGGAATTTTTCTGTTATAAATTCGCTTAAGAATATACTTTAGATATATACTTTGATAAAATACAATTATGAAAACATTATCACTTAAACTTGATGACCACATATTTGATGATGCTGAAGAAATGACTTCTAAACTTCATCTTGCTAGAAACCGATATATCAATGAAGCGGTAAATATTTATAACCAATTCAATAAAAGACAATTATTAAAAAACCAATTGGCTAAAGAGTCAAATTTATCAAGCAAGGTTTCCATGGATATTTTACATGAGTTTGAAAAATTAATGGATGGAAATCAAACAGTATGATATTTGGTTGGCAGATTTAAATCCAACTAGAGGAACAGAGCCAGGGAAAACCAGGCCTGTTGTTGTTATACAGACCGATTTGCTCAATGATGTACATTTATCTACTTTAATTTGTCCGATTACTACCAATGTAAATACTTCAATTGAGTTATTAAGGGTTCATTTAGAAGATTCACAGCTTGATAAAGCAAGTGACATTTTGGTAGACCAAATTAGGGCTATTGACAACAAAAGGTTCATTAAAAAACTAGGACATTTAACAAAAGAGCAAACACAACAACTAAAGTCTAATATTCGAATAGTGTTAGACTTATAAATACTATACTAAAACGCCTTGAGTGAACTGGAATACTTTAAAAAAATGTATTATTTTATTAAAATCCGTTTAACTTTGAAGGTTGAATTGACATTACTAAGAACAAGAATAAATTATGTTAGATTTTATTATTAAAAGTATTTCCAAAATATTTGGTACCAAGTCAGATAGAGATGTGAAATTGTTGTGGCCAATAGTTGATAAAATCAATCAAGAATTTGGTGTTTTAAGTAGCATTACGGATGATGAATTAAGGGCCAGAACTTCTCAAATTATTGCAGCAATTCAATTGAGTTTGAAAGATATTGACGATGAATTGAAAGATTTGAACGATAAAGTTTCAGCTTCCAGCGATATCAATAAAAAAGAAGTTTATTTTTCCAGAATTGATAAATTAGAAATTCAACGTAATAAATCTTTAGAAGAAGCTTTGATGGAAGTATTGCCACAAGCTTTTGCTGTAGTGAAAGAAACGGCACGTCGTTTTAAAGAAAATGGTAAATTAGAAGTTACTGCAACAGATTTTGACAGAGAAATTTCACGCCACAAGAAAAATGTGGAAGTGCAAGGCGACAAAGCGGTATGGCATAACAAATGGCTCGCTGCCGGAAATGAAGTGCTTTGGGATATGGTACATTATGATGTACAGTTGATTGGTGGAATTGTTTTACACCAAGGAAAAATTTCTGAAATGGCCACTGGTGAGGGTAAAACTTTGGTGGCAACCTTACCTGCTTTTTTAAATGCATTGGCCAAAAAAGGCGTTCACGTGGTTACTGTCAATGATTATTTGGCCAAACGTGACTCCGAATGGATGGCGCCATTGTTTGAATTTCACCACATTACCATCGATTGTATTGACAAACACGAGCCTAATTCCCAAGCCCGTAAAAATGCTTATTTAGCGGATATTACTTACGGTACCAACAATGAATTTGGATTTGATTATTTGCGTGATAACATGGCACGTGATACCGAAGATTTGGTGCAAAGAAAACACCATTACGCCATGGTCGATGAGGTCGATTCAGTATTGATTGATGATGCAAGAACACCTTTGATTATTTCAGGCCCAGTGCCAAGAGGTGATGAACATGAGTTTTATGACTTGAAACCTCGTGTTGCCAAATTGGTGGATGCGCAGAAAAAATTAATGAATGGCTATTTGGTGGAAGCCAAAAAATTAATTGGAGAAGGCAACGAAAAAGATGGCGGTATAGCTTTATTCAGGGCTTACAGAGGTTTACCAAAAAGCAAACCCTTGATTAAGTTTTTGAGTGAATCAGGGAATAAAAAGATATTACAAACCACAGAAAATTTTTACCTGCAAGACAATTCCCGTGAAATGCCGAAAGCCGATGCGCCTTTGTATTTTACCATTGATGAAAAACACAATTCTATTGACCTTACCGAACAAGGTATTGACCTGATTACTGGAGAAGGTGAAGACCCAACCTTCTTTATTTTGCCAGATTTGGGAACTGAAATGGCCAAAATTGAAGGCGATGTAACGTTAACGGAATCTACAAAACTTCAAAATACAGAACAATTGATCAAAGAATATTCTGAGAAATCAGCCCGTATTCACTCTGTAAATCAATTGTTAAAAGCATATACACTTTTTGAAAAAGATACGGAATACATCATTGTTGACAGCAAAGTAAAAATTGTTGATGAACAAACAGGTCGTGTGATGGAAGGGCGTCGTTATTCTGATGGATTACACCAAGCCATTGAAGCGAAAGAAAATGTAAAAGTAGAAGACGCTACCCAAACGTATGCTACAGTAACTTTACAAAACTATTTCAGGATGTACCACAAATTAAGTGGTATGACCGGTACAGCAGAAACTGAAGCGGGAGAGTTTTGGACAATTTATAAATTGGATGTAGTAACTATTCCAACCAATAAACCAACTCAAAGGGCTGATACACAAGACAAAGTATTTAGAAGTGTTCGTGAAAAATTCAATGCGGTTGCAGATGAAATTGTAATATTGAATGAACAAGGCCGACCAGTATTGGTGGGTACCACTTCGGTAGAGATTTCAGAGTTATTGAGCAGAATGTTGAGTATTCGCAAAATCAAACACGAAGTACTGAATGCAAAACACCACCAACGTGAAGCCGAAATTGTTCAGGAAGCTGGTAAAGCGGGCGCAGTAACCATTGCAACCAACATGGCGGGTCGTGGAACGGATATTAAACTTACGGCTGAGGCAAAAGCTGCTGGTGGTTTGGCCATTATTGGTACAGAACGCCATGAATCGCGTAGGGTCGATAGACAGTTGCGTGGTCGTGCGGGGCGTCAGGGAGATCCTGGGTCTTCACAGTTTTTTGTTTCCCTGGAAGATAACCTGATGCGTTTGTTTGGTTCTGATAGAATTGCTTCATTGATGGACAGAATGGGTCTTGAAGAAGGAGAGGTAATTCAACATGCTATGATTACCAGTTCTATTGAACGTGCACAGAAAAAAGTAGAGGAAAACAACTTTGGGATGCGTAAGCGTTTGTTGGAATACGATGATGTTATGAATAACCAAAGAGAAGTTATTTATTCACGTCGTAGAAATGCTTTGTTTGGAGAGCGTTTAGAAACAGATGTATTGAACATGGTGTATGACAGTTGTCAGGACATTGCCAGCAATACCAAAATGTCTAAAGATTACGAAAACTTCAGGTATAACATTATCAACATCTTTGGATTTGCTCCAGAATACAACCATGAGCAATTTGAAAAAGAAAAACCTGAGAACATTACCGAAGAACTATTCAATGAAGCGGTAAAAAATTATACTGCCCGCAAAGAGAGTTTGGGAACAAAATGCGTTTCAATTCTTAAAGATTTGAGAAACCAGGGAGTGAATGTGGAAAACGTAGTATTCCCATTGGCTGATGGAAAAAAACAATTGACCGTAGTTTGCAATGTGAACAAAGCTTTGAGCAACAATGGCTATGAATTAAGTTATTCCAAAGAAAAATTTGCTTCATTGTCTATCATTGATCAATTGTGGAAAGACCATTTGAGAGAAATGGACGACTTGAAACAATCTGTACAAAATGCGGTTTATGAGCAAAAAGATCCATTATTGATTTACAAAATGGAATCATTTAACTTGTTTAAAACTTTTGTGAACAAGGTAAATGAAGAAATTATACACTTCTTATTCAAAGGCGACTTGCCACAGGTAGATACTTCTGACGTGCAGGAAGCCGCTCCAAGAAGAATTGCACCGAAACAAGTGTACAAAGAGAATAAAGAAGAAGCCCGATCGGTCTTAAGTGTCGGAAGACAAAGCCCGGAAGTGGAAGAACAGGAACAACCCAAAAAAGCACCGATAATTGCTGACAAAGGCCCCGGCAGAAATGACAAAGTAACGGTGCAATATATGGATGGGACTATTGCCAGGGACGTTAAATTCAAATCAGTAGAGGCAGATATGGTGTCAGGAAAATGTGTATTGATTGAAGAAGTATAAACTTTACAATTTCTTTATACATAGATGTTTGGAAAACTTATCAAAAACAATTTTATTTGCAACTAATCTTAATTTAAATAAACTTTAACAATCAATAAACTAAACTTAACTTTCATGAAAAAATCATTCAAATTAGTTTCTATGCTAGCATTAGCTGGCTCAGTATTTTTTTCAAGTTGTAACAAAGATGATGAAGCAAAACCGGCTCCTTCTGTTTCAATAGACGGTGGGAATAAAGACGGGAATGCATTATCTTCATTCACAAGTGTAACAGCTTCATCTGGAAATCTTATTACGTTACAATATACTGCAACTACAGGTGAAAATATTACTACTATTGATGCAAAGTTTTCTAATGGATCATCAAGTTCTTCTCTTCCTGGTTTTCCTAAAACTTCTGGATTTACAACTAAAACTTCACATAGCGGGAGTGTCTCATATACTGTTTCAGCAGCAGGAACACTTTCAATAACAGTTACGGATTCTAAAGGAGCAACTGCTTCAAAATCTTTAGTGATATCAATTCCAGGTGCTATTCAAACATCGTCAGCTACTTTACTTGGATCACAATCTAATGCTAATCCAGGTTTCTTTGCTTCTTCTACAGGTACTGCTTATTCTTCTGGTACTTCTGTAGCAAATGCAAGTTCTATTGATATTACGTATGCAGAACTAGGAACTCCTACTGTAACACCTTATTTATTATCTGCTGTTGAAAGATCAACTGCAGGTTTAGAAAGTGGATTAAAAGGAGATAATGGTGGAACAGCTACTTATTTCAAAGTAAGTGCTTTATCATCTTCTGATTTTGATGACATTACAGATGATTCATTTGTATCTGCTTTAACTGTAACTGCTTCTAATTCTCAGAAAGTAGCAGTTTCTAGTGCAAACACAGTGTATGAATTCTTAAACAATGCTGGTAAAAAAGGCTTAATTAAAGTAACTACTTTTGCTCCTGGAACTTCATCTCCAAATGGTTCTATCACCATTACAACAAAAGTTCAAAAATAAGCAATAATAAAATTGTCTATTCAAAAATCCCGTCTCGTTATTCAACGTGACGGGATTTTTGTTTTTAAAGGGTTTTTGATTAATTTGGAATGAATTATATTTTAAACCAGTTAACCGAATACCGTTAACTGAATACTTAATACCATGTTTGAAAAACTTACTTTAGACCAACTCAATTATACCAATATTTTTTTGATGTTGATAGCAGCAGTTGCAGCAGTAATTTTACCATTTGAAGTCTTTTTAATCTCCTATGGCATTTTGGGACCCTTACATTACCTCACGGAAATATCATGGTTGCATGATAAAAATTATTACAGCAAGTTCAAAGCCGATTTTATTCCATTTGCATTACTTGCTGTAGGTGTGTTTTTGGTTTCTTATGTGTTCACCGCCAAAGTACGCTGGGTAAGTTCATTTGTGTTTTTGTCCGTAGCCTTGGCTATTGTGATGGTGTATATAGAAAAGTGGTTGTATAGAATGATGTTCCTATTGTTTGCCTTATTCCTGCTGATCTTATTTTATGAATTAGAATTTTTCAGGTTGATCTTTATGGTTTATATGCCTACCATTATTCATGTAAGCATTTTTACTGGCTTGTTTATTTGGTATGGAGCATTAAAGTCAAAAAGTAAATCTGGCTATATCTCTTTAATGATGTATGTATTATGTTCCATTGTGGTGATTTTACCCATCAGCTGGAATTATATCGTGAGTGATTTTGGGGTGGCTAATTTCAAGTTATTCCTAACAATGAATTTTACCATCTTAACAAATTTGGGTTATACTGAATTGGCAAATGTCGATGGCGTCTATAAATCTACCGTGGGGATAATGGTGATGCGCTTTATAGCCTTTGCTTACACCTACCATTACCTCAATTGGTTTTCCAAGACCTCCGTTATCAAATGGCATGAAGTACCCAAATTACGGCTTGTTTTTGTACTTGTCGCCTGGCTCACTGCGATAGTCATTTATATTTACGATTACAGCCTGGGTTTTATGGTGATGTACTTATTGAGCTTCTTACACGTATTGCTGGAGTTTCCTCTGAATTATAAAACAGTACTTGGAATTGTGAAGGAGTTGACGACTTAAAGGATTTGCCCATCACCTGGCGTTGAAGTATCATCAGTCATCATCGGGTCATCACCATCGGAGTATCATCTATCATCGGGTATCATCATCGTCATCAGTATCTCCAGTATCATCTGGTCATCACCATCTATCATCGGGTATCATCATCGTCATCAGTATCTCCAGTATCATCTGGTCATCATCATCATCTATCATCGGGTATCATCATCGTCATCAGTATCTCCAGTATCATCTGGTCATCATCATCTATCATCGGGTATCATCATCGTCATCA
>JGI25908J49247_10000549_pt1 | contig 11445 bp, 3 predicted proteins | sample LauGreSpBDMM15SD_2_FD_49247 | JGI IMG/M metagenome (IMG submission 49247) | reverse complement strand
TTTCATTTTGATGGATTCAGGTTTGATGGCATCACTTCCATGTTGTATGCCCATCATGGCAATACTACTTTTGACCATTATGACAAATATTTTGTAAAAGANGTNGATTGGGANGTGCTTATCTACCTCCAATTGGCCAATAAGCTTATCCATCAATTTAACCCAAANAACCTGAGTATTGCCGAAGACATGAGCGGTATGCCNGGNATTTGCAGAACTCCGGAAGAAGGTGGGATAGGATTTGATTTCCGATTGGGAATGGGCATTCCAGATTATTGGATCAAAATTGTCAAAGAACAAAGAGACGAAGACTGGAACATACATGAAATCTGGTCGATGTTGAGCAACCGTAGGTTCAAAGAAAAAACCATTGCTTACGCCGAATCGCATGACCAGGCTTTGGTGGGCGACAAAACATTGGCCTTTTGGTTGATGGACAAAGAGATGTATTTCCACATGCATGTCGATGANCCTAATTTGATTGTGGACCGTGGNATTGCATTACATAAAATGTTCCGATTAATCACCATCAGTTTGGGTGGNGAAGGTTATTTGAATTTTATGGGCAATGAATTCGGTCATCCTGAATGGATAGATTTCCCTAGANTTGGAAATGACTGGAGCTATAAATATGCACGTCGTCAATGGAGNTTGGCCGACAACCCTGAACTGAAATACAAGTACTTGATTGCTTTCGACAAGGCAATGCTATCCACAATTGGAAACCACAACGTCCTCAAAGCGATGCCTGCGAAAGAATTGAAAATGGATGTGGATAACAAAGTAATTATCGCCGAAAGGAATAATGACATTTTTGTATTCAATTTTCACCCCAACAATTCTGTTTTCGGTTATAAATTTTGGGTACCTCAGGCAGGGAAATACAAAATTATTTTAAATACCGACAACCAAACCTTCGGAGGTTTTGGCAGGGTAGAGGAAGAAATTATTTACGAAACAGATGTGGACAACTTCTTACATATTTACCTCACCAACCGAACAGGATTAATATTAAGTAGGGTTTAATGAAAAACTGATAACAAGAAGTTTTCAATTTTGAATGCTCAATTTTGAATTGATGTTTGAAAAATTTAAAGTTGGAGGATAATAGAGTGAGTCAATGATTTTTTTAAAAAAGCTGAAAACTTGATTAAAAAAACGCGACAACACTTTATTGACAATTGATCAAGTTTCCCTTACACAAACAAAAATCAATATCCGTGAAAATCCGTCCTATCCGCACAATCTGCGTTCAATTATTTATTCTTATAAAGTATAAATAAAAATTGAACGCAGATTGTGTAGATTAAGCGGATCAAGGCCCATCAATTATCAGCATATTTTCTATTATTTCAAACAAAACTGCCATTTTAATGCGTTTGCCCTGCTTTTGGGTGTGACATTTTTGGTGTTGACCTGTGTTTTGTTTTATACTTCAGGTTTAAAGCTGGTTCTTTTGGTGCCTGCGTAGAGGCTAAAATTTTGAAACCTGCATTCCAAAGCGCCATTGAATACTACGATTTTGCGGCTAGGTTTTAGACCCACTTTTTTGAGCGCATCACGGTTTGAACTGATCATCCAGGCTTCGAATCCAGCGTAACTTTGCTTGAGGGTATCTCCTATTTTTTTGTACAATTCTTCCACAAAAACCTGGTCACTCATACGTTCACCATAAGGAGGATTCATCACTAAAATGCCACCACCTTCAGGAGGAACAGAAGTTAAAAAATCATTTTGACGCACTTTGATAATGTCTTCTAAGCCTGCATTGGCAATGTTTTCCTGGGCCAAACGAACATTGGCAGAAATCAAATCGCTTCCTAAAATCTGAAAATTAAATGGACGTTGGTTGTTAAGTGCCTCTTGTTTTACCTTTTTCCAAAGACTCACATCAAAATCATTCCAAGTCAAAAAACCAAAATGAGTTCGTTTTACCTGAGGTGGAATATTAAGGGCAAACATCGCTGCTTCAATCAGAATGGTACCAGAGCCACACATGCCATCAATAAAATTACAGTTTCTGTCCCAATTGGAAAGGTAAATTAATCCTGCAGCCAATACTTCATTCAGTGGCGCTTCATTCGTCGCAACCCTATAACCTCGTTTGAAAAGTGGTTCGCCCGAACTGTCCAATGAAATAGAACATTGTTCCTTATTGATATGTACATGAATTCTCAAATCAGGTGTAGACACATCCACGGAAGGACGACGGTCAAATTTTTCTCTGAAACGGTCAACGATGGCATCTTTGGTTTTAAGGGCAACGTATTGCGAATGGTTAAATGTTTCAGAATGCACCGTACTGTCGACCGCTAAAGTACCATCAACTTCCAGGTAATCTTCCCAGGCAATGGTTTGCACCAACTTATACAATTCTTCTTCATTTAAAATAGGTGCTGAAACCAAAGGCAAAAACACCCTTAAAGCAGTTCTGGAACAATAATTAACTTTATAAAGCAATTCTTTGTCTCCACTAAATGCCACAGCCCTGTTTTGTATTTTAATATCAGTAGCGCCAAGTTCAAGCAGTTCTTGCGCTAATATTTCTTCTAAACCAAAAGTTGTTTTAGCAATATAGTTTTGTATCAATGGAGCCATGTAGATGTATAGAGGTATAAGTTGATTTATAATGACCTCAAGTTAAGGCTAAAATTAAAAATTATACTCAAATTATTTAAAACAATTCATTTGATCTCATTTTTTTAACAAGTTAAATTAATTTTTCTTATTCCTAATTGTTCAACATTAAGGTATTCTCTTGGACAGAAATCTGTACACATAACGACTATATGTACATATTTATAATTAAAAGTGTATATATAGTCATTGTGTGTACAGAAAATAAGTATAAATTTACAATATGTACAGATAAACATAAATAAATGAACATGTCAACACCATACGATAGAACACAACCATAGGTTCTAAATGAAATGCTATGGGTAAGTATTAAACAGGTGAAGATATTTGTGATTTTGCGATAGGGATAGTCCCGATGCATCGGGATTGTTTGAGTTCTTTTTCCTTGTTGTCTTCAGTACTCAGTAAATACTTAAATTTGATAACAAGGAAAAAACGAGTGCCGAAAGCCCGGGAATCGCCCTAGAAATCCTATAAATAAATTTTAGGGCTTATGATATTTTTTAATGAACCCTAAAAAACGCTATATTTTAGTGTGATACTTTTGATATTCTCAAATTACATTAACCCACAATAAATCATCTAGAGTCTCAAATACTAACAAATAGTATTCAAAATAATTAAGTTTTCCAGATTACGATAACGTAAACCTCACCTGAATACCAAACAAGGTATTGGTTCTATAAAATGAATTGGATACTTTGGGTGAATTGATGGTATGGTCAAAATAGAATTGAAGGTTTAACCTCTGGTTGACCACATAATTGATATTGGGTTTGATAGAAACGAGTAAGTTACCTGCGCTTACGGTATTCATGCCATTAAATGACCTTTGGGTAGTTTTGGTGTCGCTAAACCTTAAGTCGAACCTGAAGGTAAGGTCATTTTTTAATACAAAATCTTTGGTAAATGGCACTTTGTAATTGTTTTTGGTAAATCCAAAACCAACTACAATTTCATTGTTAGTCAATTCATTTACTTGAAAGTTGGATAAACTCAACGCAATATCCCTGGATTTTCGGTATTCAAATTTATAGGTAACATTCTTTTTGGTTTTCATATTCACCCCAATCAAAGGTGAAAATGCTTCCTTAATGGAAACGCTAGAAATCACGTAGATTGGATTAAAAACACCCATTCCAGAACTGGAATTTAAAGAATTAGAGAATTTACTGGCAAGAGGCTGGTCCAATTCCGATTGGTCCAAGCCAATAAAACTATTGTCATACAAGTTAGAGTTGGCATAAGCACCAACAGAATAAACAGAAGTATACCTATGGTTAAGCGTTACAGAGCTAAAAACTTTTTTGACTATCCCCAATTTTGACAATCCACTGTAGTCAATTTGCCAGTTGGGCATAGGGATTTTAGGGAAAGAGGAAAGGTTTGCCCCAGTGGCATTTGTCCCGGAATAAGCNGCAATAAACGCCGGAATAAGTACATCTTGTGAATTGTTATTGTACTCGGCACTTCCTCTGTTTTCATTTAAANCCGTTAACCTTTCACGAATAATGTCCCTGTTGTTTTTGAAAGTTTCATATACCTGACTTGAATTATTGCTACGGTCTCCAATAAANGAAGTTTGAATACTGATAAACGAAATGGAATAACTACCNGTCCTCACGGGTGAAAAATGAAGAAATTCTCCACTNTTTTTATCGTACCTGTAGGTTTCAGTGTAAGTACCCGAACGGTCTCTTTTGGCATCNANCTGAATTTTAAAATCTTTGAATGGTTCCANGGCGGTTTTTAGGGTAATGTTTTCTGTAAAATTTTGTCCCAATTGAGAGCTCAAATTGGGGTTGGTACTGATCCAATTATTTTTAGCCGCCTGGTCTAAAAATGGACCAACGTCTTGAGAACCTAATATAAAAGGAATGCCTGGGGCATACGTTCCATCACTACTTTGAGTATTCGACAAACCAACATAAGTTGGCTTTGGCCTGAAACCAGGAACTGCTGTTCCTTCTTTTAAAGAATAAGTAAAGTTGATATTTTTAACGGTCATCAAAGTACTCAAAATACCTTTTAGCAATTTGAGCTCAGGTTCAGGTTTGGTAGTATCTTTGGGATCGGGTTTTTTGGGAGGTTTAGGATTGTTGACTTCTTTTAAAAACTTGATTTTATTATAAAGTTTCAACAAATCTATCCTGCCATTTACACTTTTTTCAGCAGCGTTGGTAATGGTATTCCCCATAGAATCGGCGGTAGAAAGCGATGCACCCTGCCACAAATAAGTGGCACCATAACGCGCATCGGCACTCACCCAGTCTGTTAATGGTAATTTATTGAATGGTATTTTGTAGTTAAAGCCAATGTTTTGGTCAAATCGCTGTAGCCTTCCACCTTTTTTGAGGTTGCCTTCAATTTTTTTATCATTGCTTGGCGTATTTATTTCTCCAAAATCTTCATCAATAATGGCCAATACGTTGGCGCCATAATTTATCGAAAGACTTTTGGTAAGTGCCCAGTTTAAGCCATAAGTCCTGTTAAAGGTAAATGCCTTTTGGTACTGAGGATCAATCCCTTCAATCCCTAAAAAAGAATTTCTATTTTGCATTTTATTGTATGAGCGGTTTACATCAGCTGTAAATGACAACATGGNAGGCATCAAAGTAAGGTTAATGTCTTTGATCAATGCAAAATAGGGTGATTTGACTTTGATATTTTTAAGCGGTTCAAGATTTTTGGGGCTACCTGAAAAGTTGTAACGCACCCCAGCTTTGTATTGTAATGTGCTATTTTCAGCAATCAAATAACTGGTTCTGATTCCATCAGAATAACTTGCCGATAAACTTACATTTTCAATGTCATACACATGGGCTTTGGGGTTTTTGCCTGTCTTGACTTTTGATAAATTGGTAATGTTGATACTGCGTTTGGTACTTTGGTCTATAAGAATTTGCCTCAAAGATTCGCGCTTCACCGGGTCTTCTACTGCTCCAAGTGATGCATCCAATTTTATATCCGGATTGGTCGGGTCATACTTTGGAGTAGAAGTGCTTCTGTCGTAACTGACAAACAATGGAATTTTTAAACCTATTTTTTCGGGCAATAATTTATCGAGCGATACATTGGACTGAACCCCGTAATCCATTTGTTCATTGAGGTTTCGCTGGGATATTTTTTGGTCAATAGATCCAAACCCAATACCCATATACCTTCCCGACAAAGATACTGTTGCAAAGTCGGCCAACTTTGCGTTGGCCCTACCTACGGCAGCGTGCCCGGTACTGTTGACAAAATCTGTCACCCTAAATTCATCCATCCAAATACAGGCTGAATAAGGTTGCTGGTCTTTGGTGAGCGGGTTTTTGACCCCAAGCATCATTACCTGCACCGAACTTAAATCGGGATTACCGACAATATTTACATTGCGTCCTTCTACAATTCTGGAAAAGGCTATTCGCTGGTCATAAGCCGCAATCCTATTTCTCGCAGCTTTCACCCCACTCAAGCCATCAAAAGAAATATCGAGGTTATTGCCGACGGGCCAAATTTCGTATTCGTCGGTAGTTGGATTACGGGTATATATCAATGGAACTTCAATTTCATAATAGTTTTGTGTAAAGTCAGTTCCTAACCTTACAAAAGCAGTTAAAGTGGAATCTGGTGGAGAAGTGCTAGAAATGGTGGTACTTTCAGCATGTATAAACATTTGAATTTTACCATAATTCATAAAGTTAAAATTGGTGTTTTTGAATACCGCCCTGGCCCTGCCATCTCCTAAATTATCCACACACATTCTGATAGATTGCTCATTCAATCGTCTGGCAACGTTGGAGGTATTGTCTCTGTCCCTGATAAATCCTGGAGGCACCACATAACCTGAAGTGATGGAGGTGCCCTGAGCGTTTTCTTCAATATTTACTGTCGAAATATTAAAACCGGTATTGATAGGTTCAGGTTTTATTTCAGCGGTTTTTTGGTCTAAATCTGCCGCNGGTGAAAACGTTCTCCATTGTCCTGCCACCAATTGCAACTGGGCCATACGCAATACTACTGGCTCAGACCAACCGGTAAGGTTCATTCTCAAATAACGGATAGATTTTAAATCCGTNATGTTGTTGATATTTTTAGCATTGGGATCCCTGATAGGAATTCTGAATTGGTACCACGAAACCTCATCGTCATTTTGAATACTTTTTTCAGTAGCGATGATGTATTTGTTGGGAGCCTTCATTTGGCTTGGAGACAAATCTATTTCGTATTCAAAATATTGTTCCAAATCATTGATGGTGTTGTTTTGGTTCAAATCTTCATTGTCAGGCGTATTGGTAGAAGAAGGTGTAAAACTTTGTCCGCCTGTATTTTCAGGAGAGTTGTTTTCTAATCCATTATAATGTTTGTACCTGTCAATGATTTTATAGTTTTTATCGTTGTTAACATTGTCCAAATAATGCACAAAATCATCTGCAGATGGATCTTTCGCCACAGCGGCAGCTGCANCAGGAGAAAGTTTGTTCATAAAACTGGATCCAAAAAAATTTGCCTCTTCAGCATTTTGAATCCCGTCCAGACCAACATCCTGACTTGCTCTTGCCCCTGATGTGGTGGCAAAAGCATCATTGATGTAATTGTCTTTGGCTACTTTTCCCCATGCGGTAGTTTGCACCTGATTGACGATACCTGGAGCAGGTAAGCCATTTTCAAATGATTGTTGACCATCTTTCAATACATCTTCCGAAACGTTACCCAAATGAATAAACATTTTACCACCTGTGGTATTGTAAATCAAACTGTCGGCAGTACCCGCTTTGTTCTTAACAGGAATACCACCATGTTTTGCTTGTTTGTTGATAAACGGATCCATCAACCAAAATTCTATGTATTGAATGTTGGCATTGTCAAAATCAGTATCGGTACTGATTGACCTGGTGATAGAAGCATAATTTTGTTTTGGATCCCCAATAATGGTTCCGTCAGGNTTTAAGTTGGGGTTATAGTTATAAGGTCCNCGTTCTGAAGGATAAAAGTTAAGGTCAAAAATGGGTTCATTCAATTGTGCTTGCTGACGGTCNCTGAAGGGGTAAATTTCTTGAGGTTCTACTGCACGGATATAATGGTTTTTGATGTCTTCGCTGGTAACATTAGCAGGTTTATTGGTTCCTCCATCGGTGTAAAAAACATTGTCAATCATGTACCAAGAAAGCTTGGCACGTTTGTAATTGAATTCTAAATTGTTTGTTCCAACAGAAGATATAGTGATAGGGGTCGATCCCAATTTCCATCTTGTAGGACTTCTCGTCAAGTCAAAAGGATTTTCTGCACCTTCAAAGTCATCCAGGTAAGCTGTTCCACTGTTTCCAATTAAACTGGAACTTCCAGGAATAAAAGCTGCGTATTCTCCTTGTAAGGCTACATTAGAAGGAGCTTTGGTCACAATGAGTGGAAGTTTGTCAATCAGTTTGGTGATGGTTCTCGATTCTTTTTGGTAACTAAGGTCTACTCCAACAATGGTATTGGAAACTGGTTCATCACCTACACTTACACGGGTAATCAATGGTCGCTCATTGAGGTGCATGATTGTTCCACCAAATACAATGTCTTTGTTGTATTTGTAATCAAAACGTGCCCCAGTTAAATTTTTTTGACGGAAGTTAAATAAATCAGCTTTTTCATATTTGATCCTGATTTCTCTGGCTGAAGCCATTACCCCTTCATTCAGGATTTTAATTCTTCCCTGTTCATAATTAACNGTATAGTCAGTGCCTTCAGTCAGTGGTGTTGACCCTGCAGTGATTCTCACCGAACCTCTTGAAATATTTAACCCTGGCAAAGCAATTTCACCCATAGAAGCAGAAGAAGAAGCAATTCGAAGGAAGAATTTATTTTTAGCAGCCAGGTTTAATAAATCACTTTTTGTTTTTCTATAAATTTCTTTGAAGGCATATTTTTCAATTAAATTTACTTCAGTACTATCAAATTTACTGGCCAGATAATCACCAAAAGGCTCCAAAACAGGAAACATAATTCTACCTTTAGCAGTATCAATGGTAGTAAATGGGATAAAGTCAAAATTCCCATCAGGCTGAGGGTCATTTGTTTGATTTAAATTGTCAAGGTTAAAAACTTGTAATAAGGGTTTATTGGCTAAATTTTTTCCGTCATGTATACTTGGGTTATCTATCCCTGAGGCATCATCTTTGTAAATAATCCTACATTGAAAATTCTTTTTACTGATGTTAGATTGATTGATATTATAAATATTTTTCATNTGTAAGTTCCACATGGGCAAATCAGTACGGATGGTGGTTGGTCGTAACAGTTTAAGAATAATNGCNGATTGGGAACTGTCCAAACTACTTAAATTCGTTGAAATTTCCCCGACAGTATGTATTGGATCAGCAACAGATGCATTGGTATAACTGTAAGCAACCGCCAATACATCATCATTTCTTAAGGGGGAATTAAGCGAGATATACCCTAATTGTACATTGTAAGTATAATCAACATTTTTGATAAGCATTCTGGCAGACTTCACCGTTTCATAACCAGCTACTTTNTGTAAATTATAGCTTTCTAATATTGAATTGGCCATTTCTACATTTCTAACCGGATTGTTAGAANCCCCACCGTTAGCAATAACAGTACTGTACAAATTATTAGAATTATTGTCCGGCAATACGTTTGAATTGCCNGGCATGTAGACATAACTGTTNTTGATGTCGTAAGGAGTATTTTCACCCAAATCCATCAATGCAATAATATTTCTGGTGTTGGTGATGGTATTGTTACGGTTGGTCACATACACGTCAATGTTTTGAATCTGGGTTCCTGAAACGACAACCGCAGGGTTATTTAATGCTTTCTCATAATTGTCCCTAAAATATTGGGCTAAGAAATAATGCCTGTTGTCTTCGTAATTGTCTGCCCGTATTTCAATTTCCTTGTTTTGCGCATTGTTTTGAATGACCAATTCATCCGATTTACCTCTTTGGTTGGCAGCAACAGCCGTAACCCATAATTTACCAAATTGCATTTCTGCTTTTACCCCAAACAAGTTTTGAGATCCCTGAATCAACTGGCTGTTGAGCGGCATACTGATATTACCTGCATCAATTTTTTTGATGATTTCGTAATCCAAACCATTGTAATCAATTTTCAGGTTGTTCTCAAAATCAAACGTCGCTTTGGTATCCCAGTTTAAACCCAGTTTAAGTTTTTCACCTACCTTACCCTGCACGTTCAATTGTATGGTTTGGTTAAAAATAAACTGTCCCATTCGTTGCAACCTCACAGGAGTCGCAGGGTTATCAACGCGTTGAAACTGCCCGCCGAAATCCAGCATGACATTCCCGTTTGGTTTGATGTCTATGATATTGCCCCCAAAAATCCTGTCCAGCGTAGGACTCATCACAATTTTTGGAACAAGTCTTGAATTGCCTAAAGTGGTATCGCTCGTGCGAGGATCTTTTTTGTTTTTCCAGTATTTTTGATTTGCCTCTTCTTTTCGGTGTTTTTCAAATTCTTCAAATGACATTTCAGAAGGAGAACGGTAATCGGTATCACCAATTTTTTCTGTCACATGGTAAGTTCCGGCAGAATCATCTCCAATCTCCACTTCTTTTTTGATATTCGAAGGATCTTTTAAAAGTAAAGGCGATTTTGATTGTTTGTTGCTGTACGCATCGCCATAGCGATCTTTGTCTGTATAAGTCGATCTTTTTGTTTTCTTTCTTGGTTTCTTTTCCGCTTCCGTGGAGTCATTAGCCAAAGGATTCAAGGTATAAGGTAAAAAAGCGTTGGTGCCACTTCCCTTAGCAACCGACAGCCAAGCTATTAATAAAAATAGTAGCCCAAAAAAAGTTAATATGTAGGATTTTGAAATTTGCAATCTGTTGATTTCGAATAATTTGATTGGGTATTGAAAATTGTATTGTATGAAATCTAAGCCGTTTTAAGTGCTTGTCTAATTAAATTTTCTAGCGTTACGTTGTTGTCTAGTTTTATGATTTGGTCAATGGCTTTTTCGGCCACATTTTTGGCTATTCCCAAAGTTTGTAAAGCTGATAACGCTTCAGACTTAACGGTATTGTGTGCACTTCCAGATTGAACACCNCCTTGTCCATTGCCCAAGCCCTCTTTTTTAACTTTGTCTTTAAGCTCAAGTATAATTCTTTGGGCNGTTTTNAGTCCAATTCCTTTAACACTTTGTATTAATTTCACGTCTTCTGAAATGATGGCATTTTCAATTTCTCTCACCGAAAGTGANGACAATACCATTAAAGCAGTGCTCGGNCCCACTCCTGAAATNGAAGTCAGTAAAAGAAAAACCTTTTTTTCATTGGGTTCATAAAAACCATANAGGGTATGTGCGTCTTCTTTAATGCTCAATACGGTGTGTAATTTGCATTTTTCTGCATCTTTTAAAATTGAATAGGTGCTTAATGATATTCGGATATTGTAGCCAATACCTCCAGTTTCCAAGATAACCAATGCTGGATCCTTGTGAATCACTTTTCCTTCTATGTATGCAATCATTGAATTATTTGAACTTATAATGGTTAAAAAAATCCTAATCTCAAAAATAGCATTTAATACCAATGAATGAAGTATATTAATGTTATTTTTTTGCGCTTAAATAAAGAAATTGAGCACTTAAGATCCATACGCAACAACATCTTTAACCTTAAAAAAAATATCCAACACACAATATTAAAATTTCTAAACCGCATTTTTTAAAAAATTTCACCCTGAAAGACCCAGGGCAAACGCATTAAAATATAAAGTAGCTCAAAAGCCTCACCCCAACCCTCTCCAAAGGAGAGGGAGCTGTCCATTAATCATAAATTGGTGATTAAT
>JGI25908J49247_10000544_pt1 | contig 11473 bp, 17 predicted proteins | sample LauGreSpBDMM15SD_2_FD_49247 | JGI IMG/M metagenome (IMG submission 49247) | reverse complement strand
CCAGACACTACATCCATAATGAGGTACAAGAAACACCTGGAAATGCACCTGCTCAAGACACTCCACAGGAATCAACGCCAACAACACCAAATAAAACAACTCCAGTAACGCCAGCGAAATAAAGTAGAATTACTATCTAATCTTAAATTAGTAAAAAAGTAGCAACAAAAATGATTATATATTTAACAATTGGATTTATTACCGCTTACCTATTAGGATCTATACCATCAGCAGTTTGGTATGGAAAAAGATTTCATGGTATTGATATTAGAACATACGGAAGCGGGAATGCTGGAGCAACAAACACATTTAGGGTACTTGGGAAAAAGGCAGGTTCAATCGTTATGGGAATAGATGCACTTAAAGGATGCATTTCTACTTGTATTCCTACTTTTTTAGTACATAACCAACTTCTTGAAACAGATTATATCAGTTCTTACCAGATAGCATTTGGTATCGCAGCTGTAATTGGTCACATATTACCGATTTTTGCAAATTTTAAAGGCGGAAAGGGTGTCGCAACCTTATTGGGTATGGCCATAGCTTTACACCCAATGGCAGCGCTCACTTGTGTATTAATTTTTACAGTAATTCTACTATCTACAAATTACGTTTCATTGGGATCAATAATTTCAGGATTAACCTTTCCTTTAGTATTATTTTTACCCATGTACCACAGCAATGATATGGTGTTGAAAGGATTTGGATTTGTTGTTTTTGTGATGCTCCTATTTACACACAAACAAAATATATTAAGGCTATTCAATGGAACTGAAAATAAAATATACCTGATTAAAAAATAATCATTTCAAAATTTCAATCGCACCAATATCAGGAGTGCTATCTCTTAAATGACCGCCATAATCTTCTACATCTGTTAATCCAGGTATAATTTCAGCACTGTCCTGGGCAGGAGAAAGTACAAGTGGAGTTGCACTTAATATATCAGGTGTAAAAATGTTTAAAGAGACATTTTTAAATTTAAATTTATTCATATCCGAAAGTAAGATATTGTCAGAATAACCCGCCAACTCACTTATTTTAAGAATATTTTTTTTGATAACCAAATCAACTAATTGACTTTTAGAAAATTTAACAAAAAACTCGTTAGGAACATTTCCCCAAACAATGTTATTGATAAAATTAAGCTTCAACGCTTTAAAATTATCATCAATTGAAACACTTGCCACATTTCCACCAAAACCTGAAGCTATATTGGTAAAAGTATTGTTATATGCATTTAATTCACCACCTGAAATATTTAGTAACCCAGACATAGATCTATAAAACACAGAATTAGAAAGCGTAACGACAGCATCATAAGAAGTGAAACAAGATTTACTTACATTAGATATAAAAGAATTATTGATTGAAATACTACCAGAAGCATTCTTGTTAACATAGACACCATATTCAGCATTAGATATGGTAACCCAAGAAAACTTATGAGATTTGTCTTTAGAATCAACGATTATACCTTTCCATTGCCCTGGCAAAGTTTCATATTTTGAATCTTGCCGAATAGCCTTAAAAACTACTTTTTCTGAATTAGTACCATTTATAATCAACTTTCCCTTCACATAAAAACCACAACCATTATAAAATAAAAGTGTAGTATTTTTAGTAATTGTCAATTCAGCGAGTGAATCCACCAAATAAGAACCGTAAAAAACATGAGGTTTATTATTGGGTAATGTAACATTATTCGCTAAAGTTTCATTCACATGAAAATAAGCATCCTGCCCCCAAGTATTTAATAAAACCTTGGATGTGAAATTATTCACATTGAAATGCAATGAATCAGATATTACAAATGGAGTATCTATATTGCTGGGTGACAAAGTAACATTAACTAAAATCAAGATACTATCATTCCCAAATAACTCGACGTCATGAAAACTAAAGCCTTTTTGTCCATTCACATACATACTAAAAGGTGATGCTGCTTTATTTCCAATTGAAATTTCATTGATACGGATAGCTTTAGAGGAAGTATTATAAACAATTAAACGTTTGGTAATACTCACATTACCTGTTGCTATCAAGGTATCAAACAATAATGTATCATCTGTAAAAGTTAAAGGAAAAGTTGTGATATTGGTATCAATAACTTCGTTATTGGGTTTACAACCATATAATACAAAGCAAAATAATATCGTATACAGCAGTTTTATCATAAAAAAATGGGTAGAAATAATCTACCCAATTTATTCTTTATTTTAATAACGAAATGAAATCGTCAAACAAATACCTTGAATCATGAGGACCCGGTGAAGATTCAGGATGATATTGAACTGAAAAAGCCTTTTTACCAATTACACGAATACCTTCAACAGTATCATCATTTAAATTAACATGTGTCGCTTTTACAGTAGCACTTACAGCTACATCTTCCATACGTACAGCAAATCCATGATTTTGAGAAGTAATTTCACCTTTACCAGTAAGCAAATTTAAAACTGGATGATTTAAACCACGATGACCGTGATGCATTTTATACGTAGAAATACCATTAGCCAAAGCAAGAACCTGATGTCCTAGACAAATACCAAACAATGGATGATCTTCATTCAAGATATGTTTAACGGTTTCAACAGCATAAGGTACAGCTTCAGGATCACCAGGGCCATTAGAAATAAAATAACCATTTGGATTCCAGGCTTTCATGTCTTCAAAAGAAGATTTAGCAGGAAAAACTTTTAGATAACAATCTCTATCAACCAAATTTGTAAGTATACTTTTCTTTACTCCCAAATCCAACACAGCTACTTTATAAGAAGACGATTCATTCCCTAAATAATAAGCAGCATTAGTTGTTACTTTAGAGGAAAGTTCAAGACCTTTCATAGAAGGCACTTCAGNAAGTTNAGATTTCAAAATAGTAATATCCATTTCAGATGATGAAATAATGGCATTCATTGCACCTTTACTTCTCAAATGTCTTACAAGTTTACGCGTATCAATCCCTTCAATTCCAACAATATTAAATTTTTCAAAATANTTTTGTAAAGAATTATCGGCCAAATTTCTAGAATAAACCTTAGAAAAATCTTTACAAACTAAACCAGAAAATTTAGGATTTGAAGATTCCTGTTCCAAATCAGTAACCCCATAATTACCGATATGAGAATTCGTATTTACTATAATTTGTCCAAAATATGAAGGATCAGTATAAATTTCTTGATAACCGGTCATGCCTGTATTGAAACAAAGCTCACCTGTAGTGATACCAATGATACCAACAGAATAACCAGAAAAAACTTCACCATCTTCTAATAATAAGATTGCTTCTTTACGTGGAGTATATTTCATTCGCTAGTTTAATTATTAAATCAAACAAAAATAAGAAAAGGATTTGATATTGACATCAAATCCTTTTCTTAAATATTCAAAATATAGAAATTAATTTTCTACAATACCCTCAGCTTCTGGAGAAGCATCAGTTGAATCAACATCAGGAGTTACATCAGTTGCTTTTTCGGCAGCAGGTTTACGGCTACGTCTGGTTTTAACTTTAACACCTTTATCAGCCTTTTCAGCTAAAAGCAATTCATTAAAATCAACTAATTCAATGATACACATATCTGCGTTATCACCTTGACGGTATCCAGTTTTAATAATTCTGGTATATCCACCTGGTCTGTTTGCAATTTTCTCAGATACTTCAGCAAATAAAACTTTAACAGTTTCTTTGTTTTGTAGGTAAGAAAAAACAACTCTTCTTGAATTTGTAGAATCAATTTTAGCTTTGTTTAACAAAGGTTCTACATATTTTCTCAATTCTTTAGCTTTAGCTAAAGTGGTAGTAATTCTTTTACTAATGATCAAAGAAGAAGCCATATTTGATAATAAAGCTTTTCTATGAGCAGAAGTTCTACCTAAATGATTTACAGTTTTTCCGTGTCTCATTGCTATTAATCTTCGTCAAGTTTGTATTTAGATAAGTCCATCCCGAACGTAAGACTTTTTTCAGCTACTAACTGTTCAAGTTCAGTCAAAGATTTTTTACCAAAGTTTCTAAATTTCATCATGTCTGAGATATCTAATCTAGCAAGGTCGCCAAGCGTTTTGATATCTGCAGCTTTTAAGCAATTGTATGCTCTTACTGAAAGGTCTAAATCTGAAAGATTAGTTTTCAATAATTTTCTCATGTGTAACATCTCTTCATCAACGGTATTCTCATCTTCAGATTTTGAAGCTTCAAAAGTCATTGTTTGATCAGAGAATAACATGAAGTGTTTAATCAAGATATTCGCAGCGCCTTTTAGTGCATCTTCAGGATGGATTGAACCATCAGTTTCGATATCTAAAATTAACTTCTCATAATCCGTTTTTTGTTCAACACGCGTATTTTCAATACTGTATTTAACATTTTTAATAGGAGTAAAAATAGCATCAATTGGAATCAAGCCAAAAACTTGTTCTACTGGTCTATTTTCGTCCGCTGAAACATATCCCCTACCTTTTTCTAAAGTAATTTCTATTTCAAAATTAATAGATGAATCAAGATGACAGATAACTAAATCTGGATTCAAAACTTGATAAGTAGAAGTAAAGTTTGCAATATCTCCAGCAGTAAATATTTCTTTATTTTTAAGAGATACAACTATTTTACTGTCTATATTGTCAGATATTTTTTTGAATCTAACCATTTTCAGATTCAAGATGATTTCACAAACATCTTCAACAACACCTTGTACTGTAGAAAACTCATGTAATACACCTGGAATTTTGATACTGGTAATTGCATATCCTTCAAGTGAGGAAAGAAGAATTCTTCTTAAAGCATTACCAATAGTAACTCCATATCCCTTTTCAAGGGGTTTGAATTCAAACAGACCTCTAAAATCATCTGCTTTATCCATTACCACCTTTTCAGGCATTTGAAATGCTAATATTGACATATAATGGTTATTTACTTTAACTGAAATTATAAGCTTACTTAGAGTACAACTCGACAATAAGTTGTTCTTGAATATTTTCTGGTATTAATTCTCTTTCAGGAAGAGAAACTAATTTACCTGATAATAGAGAAGCATCCCATTCTAACCAAGGGTATTTTTTACTAGATTTTACTGATAAACTTTCAGTAATCGCTTGTAATGATTTAGATTTTTCTCTAACATTAATGATTTCACCAACTTTCAAAGAATATGAAGGGATATTAACAACACCACCATTTACAGTGATATGTTTGTGCAATACCAATTGTCTTGCAGCTCTTCTTGTAGAAGCTATACCTAGACGATAAACAACGTTATCCAACCTACATTCTAACAATCTTAACAAGTTTTCACCTGTTATACCTTGTTTACGAGCTGCTGTTTCAAACAAATTAGAGAATTGTCTTTCTAGCATACCGTAAGTATACTTCGCTTTTTGTTTTTCTCTTAACTGAATAGAATATTCAGATTGTTTTCTCTTTCTGCCACGACCGTGCATACCAGGAGCGTAATTTTTCTTTTGAAGCGCTTTGCTTGGACCTAAAATAGGCTCTCCAAACTTTCTAGCAATCTTCGATTTTGGACCAATATATCTTGCCATTTCTTGTTTGCGTATAGATAATAATTATACTCTTCTTCTTTTCGGAGGTCTACAACCATTGTGTGGAAGTGGAGTAACATCTTTAATTGTAGTTACTTCAATCCCAGAACTTTGTATCGTTCTGATGGCCGACTCTCTACCTGATCCAGGACCTTTAACAAATACATCAGCTTTTCTCATACCCAAGTCATAAGCAACTTGAGCACAATTCGCCGCTGCAGTTTGTGCTGCATAAGGAGTATTCTTTTTAGAACCTTTGAAACCCATTTTACCAGCAGATGCCCAAGAAATAACTTGACCAGTAGAATTAGTAACAGAAATTATTATATTGTTAAAAGATGCTCTAATATGAACCTGACCAACAGCTTCAACTATAACAATTCTTTTTTTCGCTTTATCTTTTCTTTTTTGTGCCATAATAAGCGCTAGACTATTTATTATTTAGTTGCTTTTTTCTTGTTCGCAACAGTTTTACGCTTACCTTTTCTGGTTCTAGCGTTATTTTTTGTTCTTTGACCTCTAACAGGAAGACCTTTTCTATGTCTTAATCCTCTGTAGCAACCAATATCCATCAAACGTTTAATGCTCAACTGAATCTCAGATTTCAAAACACCTTCAGTTTTCACTTCGGCACTTATAATATTTCTGACAGCATTAGCCTCAGCCTCTGACCATTCTTTAACTTTCTTGTCAAAATTTACACCGGCTTTAGACAAAATCTGCTGAGCAGAACTTCTTCCAATACCAAAAATGTAAGTTAGACCGATTTCACCTCTTTTATTATCAGGGATGTCAACTCCGGAAATTCTCATACTTAGCCTTGTCTTTGTTTAAATCTAGGATTCTTTTTGTTGATTACATAAAGTTTACCATGACGGCGAATAACTTTACAATCTACACTTCTTTTTTTAATAGATGCTTTGACTTTCATTATATTCTATTTATATCGATACACTATTCTTCCTTTAGACAAATCATAAGGAGACATTTCTATTTTGACTTTATCACCTGGTAAAATCTTAATATAATGCATTCTCATTTTGCCTGATATATGGCATATTACCTGATGTCCATTTTCTAATTCAACTCTAAACATTGCATTAGAAAGAGACTCTAGAATAATACCATCTTGTTCAATTGATGACTGTTTTGACATAATTACGTTAATACCTCTTCAATATATTTAAATGTAGTTAATATATCAGGCTTACCATTAATTATAGCAACAGTATGTTCAAAATGAGCAGAATTCTTTTTATCAGAAGTCTCAATCGTCCAACCATCTTTACCCTTCACTACATTTTTCTTTCCTGCATTTACCATTGGTTCGATAGCAAGTACCATCCCATCAGCAAGCTTCATTCCTGAACCTCTTTTACCATAATTAGGTACCTGAGGATCTTCGTGCAAATTTTTTCCAACTCCATGCCCAACCAATTCTCTTACAACAGAAAAACGATTTGACTCTACCAATGATTGAACCGCATGAGCAATGTCACCAATTCTTGCACCACTTTTTATAGCTTCAATACCCGCGTACAAAGATTGTTTTGTAATCGCTAGTAATTTTTTATCCATTTCAGAAATCACACCTACTGGGTAAGTGTAAGCACTATCACTATGAAAATTATATAAAAAAACTCCACAGTCTATAGAAGCAATATCTCCTTCTTTTAATATATAATCATTAGGTATTCCATGTACAACCGCATGATTAATTGATATACATAAAGAAGAAGGAAATCCATCATAATTCAAAAAAGAAGGAACAGCTCCGTTATCTTTAATAAACTCAAAAGCTATTTTATCTAATTGCTTGGTACTAATACCAGCCTTAATAACTTTAGCTATTTCTCCATGTGTTCTTCCTAAAAGATCAGCACTTTTACGAATTAATTCAATTTCTTCTTTTGTTTTATAGTAAATCATTAACTATAATTCGTCCTCAGTAACACCTGCTCTACCTCTAACTCTTCCAGACTTCATCAAACCTTCATAGTGCTTCATAAGCAAATAACTTTCTACTTGTTGTAAAGTATCCAATACAACACCTACCATAATCAATAAAGATGTACCACCATAGAATAAAGCAAAATCTCTACTCACATCGAACATGGATACAAAAGCAGGTAAAATTGCAATTAATGATAAGAAAATTGCACCAGGTAAAGTTATTTTACTTACTACATCATCAATAAATTCAGCAGTCTGAGGACCAGGTTTTACAGCTGGTATAAAACCATTGTTCCTTTTCATATCCTCCGCTATTTGATTTGGATTAACAGATATTGCCGTATAGAAAAACGTAAATACTATAATCAAAATTGCAGATGTTAAATTATACTGCCAGGAATTAGGTTCACTATAAGCAGAAACAACTGCAGTAGCAAATGTACTGTCTTCCATAAAGAACTTACCAATCATAGAAGGTAAAAACAAAATAGATTGAGCAAAGATAATCGGCATAACTCCAGCTGTATTTAGCTTGATTGGAATATATTGTCTTTGTCCACCGTAAACTTTATTACCTACAACTTGTTTTGCATATTGAACAGGAATTCTACGTACTGCTTGAGTTAACATAACTACTGCCATGATAACAAAAAACAAAGCAACAATTTCAATCACAAAAAACATAGGGCTACTCATTGTACGCGTAAATTCATTTTTAATTGCAAAAGGAAAACGAGATATAATTCCAATCATAATTAACATCGAGATACCGTTACCAATACCTTTATCAGTAATTTTTTCACCTAACCACATACAAAACATTGTACCAGCAGTTAGAAGGAATACAGAACTTAAAGTCACTAAAGAACGATCAATAAGTAATGCTTCATTAGGAATAGTGGCTGAAATATAACCAATTGATTGCCCTATGGTAATCAAAATAGTTAAAACCCTTGTCCATTGATTCAATTTTTTTCTACCAGAATCGCCTTCTTTTTGCATTTTCTGGAAATAAGGAAAAGCAACAGTTACTAACTGAATAATAATTGAAGCAGAAATATAAGGCATGATGCCTAATGCAAAAATAGAAGCATTGCTAAATGCTCCTCCTAAAAAAGTATCTAGCAAACCTAATAAACCATCTTTTTGAGATGTACTCAACTCTAATGGATTGATACCAGGTAAAACAACATAAGATCCTAGTCTAAAAATCAACAAAAAACCAAGGGTATTGAAAATTCTTACCCTTAGATCTTCGATTGAAAATATATTCTTAAATGTTTGAATAAAACGCTTCATAAATTATTATAGTGTAGTAACAGTACCACCTACTTTTTCAATTGCTGCAATTGCAGAAGCAGAAAAACCATGTGCTGTAACATTAACTTTTGATTTTAATTCACCCCTACCTAAAATTTTTATCAATTCTCTTTTTGAAGCTAGTCCATTATTAACAAGAAAATTAACATCAATCAAAGGAGTATTTGTACTTTCTACAATTTGTTGTAAAACATCCAAATTAACTGATTTATACTCTACTCTATTTGGGTTAGTAAATCCAAATTTAGGTAAACGTCTTTGCAATGGCATTTGACCACCTTCAAAACCTAATTTAGACTTATAACCAGATCTAGATTTAGCACCTTTATGTCCTCTAGTTGAAGTTCCCCCCATACCAGAACCTGTACCTCTACCGATTCTTCTTCTAGATTTTAAAGATCCTATTGCTGGCCTTAATGATGAAAGATTCATATTAAATATTTTCTACTGATAACAAATGACTTACTTTATTCAACATACCTTGTAATGCAGGATTTAATTCTCTCACTACAGATTTGTTTATTTTACCAAGTCCCAAAGCCTTAATCGTACGCTTTTGAACTTCAGGTCTATCAATGGTACCTCTAACCTGAGTAATTTTTACTTGTGACATAACAATTAACCTTTAAAAACTTTAGATAAGAGTATATTTCTACTTTGAGCTACTGCCAAAGGATCACGCATCTTTAATAAAGCATCAAAAGTAGCTTTAACAACATTGTGAGGATTAGAAGATCCTTTAGATTTAGCAAGTACATCTTTAATACCAGCACTTTCTAAAACAGCTCTCATTGCACCACCAGCAATTACTCCAGTTCCAGGAGCTGCTGGTTTTAACAAAACAAAACCACCAGAATATTTACCTTCCATTGCATGAGGAACAGTACCTTTATACACAGGAACTTTAATAACATTCTTTTTGGCATCATCAATAGCTTTCGTAATAGCATCTGTAACTTCATTTGCTTTTCCTAAACCATATCCAACTACACCGTTTCCGTCACCTACTACAACGATTGCAGAGAAACTAAATCTTCTACCACCTTTTACAACTTTAGCTACCCTATTTATCGCAACTACTTTATCTTTTAGTTCGATATCACTAGCCTTAACAGTTTTAACATTTACTTGAGACATACTGAAGAGTATAGAAATTAAAATTTAAGACCACCTTCTCTAGCACCTTCGGCTAAAGCTTTAACTCTACCATGATATAAGTATCCACCTCTATCAAATGTAACAGCAGTCAATCCTGCAGCTATAGCTTTTTCAGCTAGAGTTTTGCCAACTAATTTAGACAATTCCAATTTAGTTGATTTAGCAACTTTCAACCCTTGAGAAGAAGCTGATGCTAAAGTTTTACCAGAAATATCATCAACTAATTGAGCATATATTTCGTTATTACTCCTAAACACTGAAAGTCTAGGGTTAGAAACAGTACCAGAAATCTTACTTCTGATACTTCTCTTAATTTTTGCTCTTCTTAATTCTTTAATAGTCGCCATTTTCTAATTATTTCGCTGAGGTTTTACCAGCTTTACGTCTAATAATTTCACCCACAAATCTAATACCTTTACCTTTGTACGGCTCGATTTTTCTTAAAGACCTGATTTTCGCTGAAACTTGTCCAATTAACTGTTTATCAATTGATTCTAAAGTTACTATAGGGTTTTTTCCTTTATCTGTTACTGCTGTAGCTGAAACTTCAACTGGTAGAGCAACATATATATTGTGAGAATAACCTAAACTTAATTCTAAAATATTACCTGTTACAGTGGCTTTATAACCAACACCAACAAGTTCTAATTTAGCACTATAACCTTCACTTACTCCTTTAACCATATTGTTTAAAAGAGATCTATAAAGACCGTGTAGTGATTTGTGACGTTTCTGATTAGTTGGAGAAACTATTTCAACAACATTATCATTTATCGCAACTTGCATATCAACATCTAACTTTTGAAGTAATGATCCTTTAGGACCTTTTACTGTTACAATATTATCAGAAGATACTTTTACCTCAACATTAGAGGGTAAATTTATAGGAAGCTTACCTATACGAGACATAGTAGGAAGTAATTTATATTAGTATACATAGCAAAGAACTTCTCCACCAACATGGAGTTCTCTTGCTTCTTTATCTGTAACAAGACCTTTAGAAGTAGAAATTACAGCAATACCTAAACCATTAAGTACTCTTGGTAATTCCTCGTTGTTCACATACTTTCTTAAACCTGGTTTACTTACTCTTTCAAGGTGTATAATGGCAGGCTGCTTAGTTGATACATTGTATTTCAAAGCAATCTTAATTATACCTGGTAAAGTAGTATCATCAAATTTGTAACTTTGTAAGTATCCTTTTTCATAAAGGACTTTAGTTAAAGCCTTTTTTAATTTAGAAGAAGGTATTTCTACAATTCTGTGATTTGCTTTAGAAGCGTTTCTAATTCTTGTTAAATAATCTGCTATTGGGTCAGTCATTTCATTCTTTTTTAACCTCCATTGTAAAACGAAGGGTTGCAAAGGTAATTAATTCTAAAATAGAAAACAATTTATTAGGATAAAAATTACCAACTAGCTTTAGTAACGCCAGGAATTTTACCCATTGAAGCCATTTCTCTAAAAGTAACACGATTAATACCAAATTTTCTCATGT
>JGI25908J49247_10000543_pt1 | contig 11479 bp, 11 predicted proteins | sample LauGreSpBDMM15SD_2_FD_49247 | JGI IMG/M metagenome (IMG submission 49247) | reverse complement strand
TCACGTAGAATCGGCGGGGTAGGACATAGGCAGATTGAACTACTACGACAGGAGTTTCTATTGATTAAGAACTCCCGCAAAAGCGGGGAACTCTTGGTTGTCTCCGGGCCTAGTGGAGTTGGAAAAAGCACAATTACTAACAAGCTTCGCAGTGATGATCGATTTTGGATATCAATTTCGGCAACTACAAGAGAGATAAGATCGGGTGAGCAAAACGGAGTGGATTACCACTTCGTCAGTGATGAAAAGTTTGATCAGATGATTGCTAGTAATGATTTTTTAGAATGGGCTAGCTTTGCAGGTGCCAAATATGGGACTCCAAAAAAAGCGGTTGATGATGCATTGATGGATGGCAAAAATGTGATTCTAGAGATCGAATTAAATGGTGCTCGCCAGGTGCGCAAGAATTCAAAAAATGCGATATTGGTTTTCATCAAACCGCCCTCTTGGGAGGAGTTAACGGCTAGATTAATCAAGCGAGGGACAGAATCTGAACAATCAACGCAAGCCCGTTTAGATCGAGCTAAAGAGGAGTTATTAGCCGCTTCTGAGTTTGATCATGTGGTGATTAACCATCAAGTAGATCAATCGGTGGCTGAACTGGTATCTTTAGCCCTTCGCTAGACAATCATTCTTTAAAAAAGGGGCATGACCGCATGAGCAATCAAGGCCTAGATGGAATTACTAATCCACCAATCGATGCGCTATTAGATAANGCTGGATCGAAATATAGTTTGGTTCTTTATGCAGCCAAGCGCGCCCGCCAAATTAATGCTTACTATTCNCAACTTGGCGAAGGATTACTGGAATATGTTGGTCCACTGGTAGAGACTTATGTTCACGAGAAACCACTATCCATTGCGCTTCGCGAAATCAATGATGGCTTGCTTACAATCGAAAATTTAGAGCCAAAGCAAACCCCNACAGCTGGCTAAATAATCACCATGTTCCCCCGTGGTCGAAAACTTCTACTAGGCNTCTCTGGTGGAATNTCAGCTTATAAGTCATGTGACTTGCTTCGAAGATTACAAGATCATGGTTTTATCGTTGANGTCGTACCAACGGCTGCTAGTTTAAATTTTGTTGGCAAATCTACCTGGGAAGCATTATCTGGCCGCAAAGTTATTACAGATCTATGGAGTGATGTAGAAAATGTGCCTCATATTTCAATGGCAAAAGCTAATGACCTTATTGTTATAGCTCCAGCAACTGCAGACCTAATTGCCAAGCTCGCATCTGGCAGAGCAGATGACTTGCTGACAAACATTGTTTTGGCCTCCACTGCACCAAAAATATTGATACCAGCGATGCACACTGAGATGTGGCTGAATGCAGCAACAGTGGCCAATGTTGAAATCTTGCGCAATCGGGGATTTGTTGTAATAAATCCTGACGAAGGTCGAATGACTGGATCTGATGTTGGTGTTGGTCGTTATCCAGAAAGTGAACGAATAATCAATGAGATCGATAAAGTAATTGCTCAAACTGCCGATCTAATTGGGAAAAAGATTTTGATTACCGCAGGCGGAACGCGGGAGCCAATTGATCCTATTAGATTTATTGGAAATCGATCCTCTGGAAAGCAAGGTTTTGCTCTGGCTATGGCCGCAGCTAGTAGGGGTGCACAAGTACATTTAGTAATCGCCAACTCTGATCTACCCAATATCGATGGGATCACAACAACCGCAGTTGAAACTGCAGAAGAGATGGCAGCGATTTTGAATCTTGAATTTCCGCATTGTGATGCTCTAATAATGAGTGCAGCTGTCGCAGATGCAAAGGTAGTCAACTATTCAGAGGGTAAAATTAGGAAAGAATCTCTGGATAAAGTTGAGTTGGCAAAGAATCCTGATATTTTGAAGTCACTTGCTCAAATTAAGCGCCCGGGACAAATAGTAGTTGGGTTCGCAGCCGAAACCATGTCTAGCGTAGATGCGTTGCAAAAGAGTGGACATGAAAAATTGAGCAGCAAAAACTTGGATTTAATCTATGTTAATGATGTTTCAGATGGGGCTATTTTTGGGCAGGAAAAGACAAAAGGAATTATCATTGATAATTCAAATAATGTGATCAAGGTTCCAGAAATAAGTAAGGACACGCTCGCTGACATATTGCTTGACCAATTAGTATCTAAGTTAGGTTGAGCCAATGAAGAATAGATTATTTACCTCTGAATCAGTCACTGAGGGACACCCAGACAAGATTGCAGATCAGATTTCTGACGCCATTTTGGACTCACTACTATCACAAGATACTAAGAGTCGTGTGGCGGTTGAAACCTTAATTACCACCGGACAGGTTCATGTTGCTGGCGAGGTTACAACCAATGGTTATGCAGATGTAATGAGCATTGTGCGGGATACGGTCTTAGAAATTGGCTATGACTCATCAGATAAAGGTTTCGACGGAAATAGTTGTGGCGTTTCAATATCGATTGGTCAGCAATCTCAAGATATAGCACAAGGTGTTGATGATGCATTTGAAAGTCGCGTTTCTGCCTCGGTGGATCCTTTGGATCTGCAAGGTGCTGGCGATCAAGGACTCATGTTTGGATATGCTTCAAATGAAACACCAGAGTTAATGCCGTTACCAATTTCTTTAGCGCATAAATTAGCTCAGCAACTTACAAAAGTTCGCAAGGATGGCACTTTGCCATATCTGCGGCCAGATGGAAAAACGCAAGTAACTATTGAATATGAGGGTGATAAGGCAGTGGGATTGAACACTGTGGTTATTTCATCGCAACACGCCCCTGACATAGATTTAGAGAAAAAGTTAGCTCCAGAGATTAAGAAGTTTGTGATTGATCCGATTATTGCGCAGTTGTCTTTAGATACTTCATCTGTAAAGTTGCTAATCAATCCAACTGGGCGATTTGTAATTGGCGGACCAATGGGAGATGCTGGTTTAACTGGCCGAAAGATAATTGTGGATACATACGGAGGTATGGCAAGGCATGGTGGTGGTGCTTTTTCTGGCAAAGATCCATCAAAGGTAGATCGTTCGGCTGCTTATGCAATGCGATGGGTGGCAAAAAATGTAGTTGCTGCTGGCTTAGCAGATCGGTGTGAAGTGCAGGTTGCCTACGCTATTGGCAAGGCACAGCCGGTTGGTTTATTTGTGGAAACTTTTGGTACTGAAAAATTTGACCTGACCAAGATAGTCAATGCTGTCAAAGAGGTGTTTGATTTGCGCCCAGCTGCGATTATTCGTGATTTGAATTTGCTAAGACCTATTTATGGAAAAACTGCCGCTTATGGACACTTTGGTCGTGAACTGCCTGATTTTACTTGGGAAAAAACTGATCGTGCAGCTGCACTTAAGGCGTTAGTAAAGTAATCAGTGGCCGCTCCACTAAAACTAAAGCGACAAAATTCACCAAAACCTGTAAAGCAAAGTAGCTTAACTTCTCAAAATTTACCGATTGCTGCAGTTTTAGTTGACACCCCGGTGTCATATTTAGAAGGTATTTACGATTATCTTGTACCTGAAACACTTGATTCGTTGGCGACTATTGGAACAAAAGTGATTGTTGAGTTTGGGAAGAGTAATACCGAGGGATTGATTATCGCTAGAAAAAGCAGTAGCGATCAACAAAAGAATCTTAAAATGATCTCAAAATTGAATTCACCAAGTGGTTTACTAAGTGAGTGTGATCAAACATATTGAAGCAACCAGAGACCGATTTGGAGGTGGGATTTGGAATATTATCAAATCGGCTGTTCCGGCAAGAGTGGTGAAAGAGGAACATATTCAACGCCAGCTAGTTGCTACGGCAAAAATACCGAAATACAGTTCACCTGGTTTTAGAGATTTAATTGGTCGAGCCGATTACGATCACATACAAAATAGCAGGAAACTTAAATGGGCGGTGAGTTTTCCGATTGGCATCAAGCCTGAGTGGTTTCTATCTGAATTCATCAAAATCCGAGCACAGATCAATCAGGTTTTATTGATAGTCCCAGATGAAAAAGACTTAACAAATTATTTCTCCATACTTTCTGAGCATTTTGGCGATGAGGTGATCGAACTTGGTTCACATCTAAATAAAAATGATCGATATGCAAATTATCTCAAAGCCACCCTCCAATCCAAGAGGGTGATAATTACTTCAAGAAGTGGAGCTTTCACTGAGTTACAGTCAGATTCCACCGTAATAGTGTTATCAGATCTGGATCAATCTCATTATGAGCAACATGCACCCGGATGGAACAGTAGAGATGTTTCATTACTCCGAGAGAGCAGCACTTCAATGGTTTTCGCATCAGTCTCACATTCTCTGGAGATTGCAAGATTAATTGAAATAGGATGGCTAGAAGGCAAAAAGTACGAGACTAAATCTGCCATCAAAATAGTAAGCGGCATGAATAACTCTTCTTCAGTTCTCACAATTAAAAAAGGTTTGGAGCAGGGGAACGTGCTGGTTTCTGTATCTGAGAAGGGATATGCAAATCTTTTTCTTTGCTCAAAATGTCGGAATACTGCTAATTGTGAATGTGGTGGCAAATTGCAGATCGCTACCCAAACTAGGACTCCAACTTGTTATCTATGCCAAAAAGTTTATAAGGATTGGAAATGCATTTATTGTGGGGATAACAGGCCATTTGTGATTGCTAAAGGAATAGATAGAACTGCAGAGGAGATTGGAAGAGCATTACCTAAGGCGTCTATTTTAGTTTCTTCAGGCAATAAACAAATGAGGAGTTTGCCTAGAGGCAATCATGTTGTATTTGCTACTACAGGATCTGAACCTAATGATATTTTCACCGCTGTCGTGATGTTAGATGGTGAGAAGATTTTTAATAGACCCTCCCTTAGGGCTGAGGAATTAGCCAAATTTTCTTGGTTTTATTTACTAAGTAAGGCAAAACCTAACTCTGAGGTGTATCTCTCTTTGCCCAATCACCATCCAGTAGTTCAAGCNATACTGCGAAATGAATCACGATATGGTGTGGCAGAGGATTTAATTAATCGAGAGAAGGCGAAATTGCCACCGTTTTACAGAATTGCGGTGGTAACCGGGGACAAATTTGAAATTTCAAAATTTTCGGAAAATCTTAAAAGTAGTAATAGCTTTGAGGTGACCGGGCCGACATCCATTGACAGCACACAAAGCAAAGTGCTTATCCGTGCGACTTTGCAACAGGGGCCAATGTTGGTGGACCTGTTAGATGACATTACGAAGATTCAGGGAGTTAAAGGGAGAAAAATATTCAATATTCGGTTTGACCCATTTGATCTATAGCCTTTGATACTTAAAGTATCATTGTCTTATGGCTATTCAACCTATTAGATTATTTGGAGACCCTATTTTGGTCACACCAGCCTCTGCNGTTGTTGACTTTGATAAGGAACTCCGTCAGCTAGTTGCTGATTTAACTGAGAGTATGCAAGCAGCNCCTGGCGCAGGTTTAGCAGCCCCGCAAATTGGTGTTTCTTTAAGGGTTTTTGTTTGGGANATAGATGACGAGTTAGGTCATTTAATTAATCCATCACTGGATCTAAGTAGTGAGATGCAAGAGGGTGAAGAGGGGTGCTTGTCATTTCCAGATCTCACCTATGAAACTCCTCGAGCATTGAGAGCTGTTGCAAAAGGGTTCAATATGTATGGTGAGCCGATCATCATCGAAGGTACTGAGTTATTAGCAAGATGTTTACAACACGAAACTGATCACCTTGATGGTGTTTTGTTTATTGATCGGATGGAGTCAGAACAACGCAAGCTTGCAATGAAAGAAATTCGCGAGTCGGAATGGTTTGGACTTGCCTCCGCCGATGGGAATTCACCAACGATTAAGGTTTCTCCTCACTCCACTTTTGGGCTGGGTTTGTAAGAGTTGAAGATAATCATTGCTTCATCCTCTTTAGTTGCCATACCTCTCATTTTGGAATTAGAAAAAGCAGCTGCACACGAGTTATCTGCATTGATAACTAATCCAGACAAGGCAACCGGCCGAGGCCAGCAGATAGAGCCGAATGAATTGGCTGCCTGGTGTCAGGAAAAGAACTTAAAGGTTTTCAAGCCGGAAAATCCGCAGGAGTTATCAAAGGTGGTTTCTGATGCGGGAGCAGATCTGGCAATTACTATCGCCTATGGTCACCTTATTCCAGAGCAGATGCTACAAAAAAATAAATACGGGTGGCTTAATGTTCACTTCTCGCTATTGCCCAAATGGCGTGGCGCCGCACCGGTACAGCATTCTATTTTGAATGGTGAGAAATCAACTGGAATAAGTATCTTCAAACTAGATAAGGGCATGGATTCTGGTCCCATTTATTTAACTCAGTCAGTAGATATTTCTGATTCAGATTCAACGGAGAGTTTGCTGGAGCGAATGAGTGTCATTGGAGCAAAGCTGACTTTAGAAGTGCTCGCACTTGTCGAGAGCGGAGTTGCTCCCAGTGCACAGAAATTAGATGGTATTAGTTTTGCTCCCAAGCTGAACAAAGAAGATGGGAGATTGGATTGGAATCAAGATGTAAGTAGTATTTTGAATCGCTATCGCGCACTGTCACAGAATCCTGGAGTTTGGAGCAACCTAGGCCAGATGCGTATAAAGATAGATGCAATGCGAATTTCTTACACCTCGCAGGAAATCAAGCCAGGGGAGATTTTAATTCATCAAGAGAAGATCTTTGTTGGTGCTAAGAACGGTGTAATTGAGATTGAGCGATTAACCCCAGCAGGGCGAAATCAAATGAGTGCTGCTGAGTACTCACGAGGATTACCATTAAAGACTGGTTTATCTTTTGGGTAAGCCAAATCCAGCTCCCTCGAGGCTGGTTGCCTATGAATTAATTGCCCAAGTAAATCGTCAAGGCGCCTATGCAAATATAAGACTGCCGGAATTACTGATTAAAACTAAGATGAATCTGGCTGACAAAGCATTTACTACTGAATTGGCATATGGAACCTTGCGGATGCAAGCTCGGCATGATTACATTGCCTCAAAATTCATTGATAGACCTTTTGGTGAGTTGGATGAGAAGATNATTGATTTATTGCGNATGGGGATACACCAAATCACCCAGATGCGGGTNGCAGATCATGCTGCAGTTTCAGAAACTGTGGAGGTCGCCAAATTAGTTGCGGGTGAATCAAAGGCATCATATGTGAATGCCATCCTGCGTAAAGTATCTGCAGACTCAAATGATTTACCAGAGATCAATGATTTTCCTACATTGCGTAGATTATCGATTCAATATAGCCACCCTGAATGGATAATTTCATCCTTTTTTGATCAACTTAAAGATTGGCAAGAGGTTGAGTTGTTTCTTGCAGCAAATAACACTCCGGTAGCTCCAGATGTTATTGCTTGGCCAGGAAAATCTTCTGTTGAAGAGCTATCTACTCTCGGAGCCACTCCTATACCTGGTTATGTTAATGGTGTGAATCTTCTTGGGATTCCCATGGATTTTCCGCCAATTATTGAACGTCGAGCTGGAGTACAAGATCGTGGTTCGCAATTAGTTGTGGAAAATTTTTTAGCCACCTTTAAGCCGGGCTTATCGTGGCTTGATATGTGTGCAGGGCCAGGAGGCAAAGCTGCTTATCTTTATAACGCCTTACTGAGTATGGATCCATCTGCGAAATTCTTAGCGAATGAACCAACCTCTCATCGTGCTGAATTGGTAAAAAGAGTGGTTAATAATCAGCAAGTAGTTCTATTTGATGCCACCGTGCCCAGCAATTTTGAGCAAAAATTTGATCGAATTTTGATTGATGCCCCTTGCACAGGATTGGGAGCATTACGTCGCAGGCCAGAGGCAAGATGGCGAAAATCTTTGCAGGATTTGAAGGAGTTGGTACTTCTACAAAAGCAATTACTAGCTAGTGCTTATCAGCTTTTATCACCGAATGGAGTTATAGCGTATGTAACTTGTTCACCTCATTTGGCCGAAACTAAAGGTCAAGTTATAGATTTTCTATCGGCGCATGCAGATATGAAAATAATTCCCATGGGCAATCTCGATTCAGCACACAAAGACGGTATTTTATCCGATGGCACGGTCCAGCTTTGGACTCACCATAATCATTCCGATGCTATGTTCATGGCAATCTTCGAGAAAGTTGGTTAAATAACCTATGGCCAACACGGTTTTTATTGCCCCAAGTATATTAAATGCAAATTTTGATGATTTAGAGAATGAAATCGCAAAAATATCCACGACAGCTGATCTACTGCACTTGGATATTATGGATAATAAGTTTGTTCCAAACTTCACATTTGATATCAAACGTGCTTTTGAGATTATTAGTTTTTCAAAGCTTCCAGTTGATGCGCATTTAATGATTGAGGATCCAGACTCTATAGCGCCCAGGTATGCTCAAACTGGTTGCAACTCTGTAACCTTTCATTTGGAAGCGGCCAGTAATGTGTTGCAGACAATCTCTGATATCAAGTCAAACGGCGCTAAGGTAGGTATAGCAATTAAGCCAGCGACTAAATTTTCAGAGGTTGAACCATTTATTGAAAAGATAGACATGTTGTTAATAATGACAGTTGAGCCAGGTTTTGGTGGCCAATCTTTTATGCATGATCAAATGGTAAAAGTTGTGGCTGCAAGAAAACGCATCGATCAAATACTGCAACCAAGGCCCTTGCTGCAGATTGATGGTGGGGTCTCATTGGAAACCATCGCAAAAGCAGCTGCTGCTGGTGCCAATTGTTTTGTTGCCGGAAGTGCGGTCTACAAATCCTCTGATCCTGCTGGAATGGTTTCCCAATTGCGTAACAAAGCCCAAATAAGTTTTATTGGCTAACTGCTTATTCCCATCAATAGCAGGAGAGTTGAAAGATCATAATTACTAATGGTGGTTGCGGCTGCCGCAGCAACCTTTGGTTTTGCATTAAATGCCACGCCTAAACCGGCAGCTTCGATCATATCCAAATCGTTTGCTCCATCGCCGACTGCAACACTTTGACTTATTGAGACATTTTCCAAGCTAGCGAACTCTTCAAGCGCATTCTTTTTGGCTTTGCGATCGATAACCTGACCAAGAAGGCCACCAGTAAGTTTGCCATCCTTGATTTCAAGTTGATTGGCTCGATAAAAATCCAACTTCAAAGACTTAAGTAGTGGTTCAATTACATCAATAAATCCGCCAGAGACAACACCAACTTTATGGCCTTGCTCGTGTAATCTTTCAATTAGCTGCTCCGCTCCTGGCATAAGTGTTATTTCTTTGCGAACCTTTTCAATTACTGCTGAATCAAGCCCAGCTAACAATTGAACTCGCTGGATAAGAGCTTGAGTGAAATCCAATTCACCGCTCATGGCCTTACTAGTAATTTGTGAGACAACCTCTGATTTTCCAGCATGCTTTGCCAGCAGATCTATCACCTCCTGCTGAATCAATGTGGAATCCATGTCAAGTAAAACTATTCGTTTCGCAGCGCGAATCAAACCTCCTGGTTCAACTGCCAGATCAATTCGATGCTCTACAGCAACTGTTGCTAGCGCCCTTTGAACTGTTTTGATCGATTCATTTGGAATAGTTAGTTCTAGTTCGATTGCTATGTTTGGCTGTTTTGCCGTTCGCTTTATCGCCGTAATATTGCCACCCAAAGTGGCAATCTCTGAAGCAACTGCAGCCAATCCTGTTGGTTTTATTCCATCACCAACTATCACCACGCGAAGAGTTTCAGCACCTGCCTTTGCATCATTATGTTGCACAAAATCAACTGCGATATCTAAACCGATCTCATCTTGCAGAAGTGCCAAATCATCTGAGACTGCTTGAGCATGATCAGGATCCAGAGAAATGAGCACTGTTAAAAGTAGACGGTCTCGAATGACTAATTGTTCGATATCTAGAATTTTTACCGCAAACTGAGAAAGAGTCCGCATTAAGCTTTGTGTTATTCCAGGGCGATCCTGACCTGAAACTAGAATCAAACCAGAGAAGGTGGGAACATCTTTATTCGGCATTGGCTCAGATTAACCATAAGAGTGCGTTAGGGGCGGTATCTTTCACTCCTATGAGCGCAATTTTGGAATTATCAAATATCAGCGTTCGCAGGGGAGAGCGAGTAATCCTCGGCCCGCTTGATTGGCAAGTTTTAGATGGACAGCGCTGGGTTGTACTCGGTCCTAATGGGGCGGGAAAAACCACATTGTTACAGATTTGTTCTTCATTGATACATCCAACAACTGGTGTAATAAAAATACTTGGTACAACACTTGGCAAAGTAGATGTNTTTGAGTTACGAACACGAATTGGTTTGACCTCAACAGCATTAGTAGATCAGCTTCCTNCAGATGAGCTAGTTATGGATGTAGTTCTCACCGCGGCTTATGCAATGTTGGGAAGATGGCAAGAAAAATATGATCTGTGGGATGAATCCAGAGCTATGGCATTGCTAACCGCACTGGGAGTTCGCGAACTNGGNGCTCGTACCTTCGGTTCTTTAAGTGATGGTGANAAAAAGCGAGTACAAATTGCACGGGCTTTGATGGCTGANCCTGAATTGTTACTNCTAGATGAGCCAGCATCGTCNCTGGACTTAGGAGGCCGCGAAGATTTGTTAAATCGAATTGAACTTTTTGCTAAAGACCCGCTGGCACCAGCAACAGTAATAGTGACGCACCATATTGANGAGGTCCCGGCCGGTACTACCCATGCTCTGTTGCTTAAGGATGGCTTATGTGTGTCGCAAGGTGAAATCAACCAAGTCATTACTGATGAGAATCTATCTGCAGCCTATGGATTATCGATCTCAGTTACAGCAGAGGGTGGTCGGTTCTTCGCTCGTGCCCGTTAATTTAAATTCTTTAATTCCGACACAGTGGCAAGAATATGCCGATGTTTCCGTACTAGATGATATTTCAAAGAATTTACCTGGTGATTTTCTACCCAATACTGATGCAATTTTTAAAGCATTTNGATTGCCACCAGATCAGGTGAANGTCTTGATCCTGGGACAGGATCCATATCCCAATGCTAAAGATGCCATGGGATTGGCCTTTTCAGTTGGCCAGAATCAGCGATTACCTGCCTCACTTAAAAACATTTTCATTGAGCTAGAGGATGATTTGGGTATCAAGCGAAGTGATGGTGATTTATCTGATTGGTTAGATCAAGGCGTAATGTTGCTGAATATGTCGCTGACAGTAATGCCTGGTGTTCCAGCATCACACTCAAAGATCGGCTGGCAAAGATTCACTGAGCCTATAGTTAAATCTTTAGCTGATCATGGCGTGATTGCCCTTTTGTGGGGAAATCAGGCACAGGAGATGAACAAATATTTTCAAAGTGGTAACTCATTTACAGCACCGCATCCAAGTCCATTATCTGCTTATCGGGGCTTTTTTGGATCAAAACCTTTTAGCAAAGTAAATCTTCGACTAATTGAAAAAGGTATAACACCTATTACATGGTAAAGGGGTGGACCTAATGGTCCACCCCTTTAATTTATTTATGCTTATGCAGTCCAGATGTTAATTGGAGATTGCAGGAAGTAAACCATGAATAATC
>JGI25908J49247_10000541_pt1 | contig 11490 bp, 4 predicted proteins | sample LauGreSpBDMM15SD_2_FD_49247 | JGI IMG/M metagenome (IMG submission 49247) | reverse complement strand
TCAGTATTTCCTATCACAAGTCATTCCGGTAATGCCCGACTTGATTTTGTAACTTACAATTTAGGCGAGGAAGCGTTTGACGTTAAAGAATGTCAACAGCGCGGCTTAACATATGGTGTTCCATTGAGAGTCAAAGTTCGTTTAACGCTCATGGATAAAGAAGCATCAAAACCAACAGTGAAAGAAATTAAAGAGCAAGAAGTGTACATGGGTGAAATTCCACTTATGACAGACAATGGTTCATTTGTTATTAATGGCACCGAGAGAGTTATCGTATCTCAACTTCATAGAAGCCCTGGTGTATTTTTTGAACATGATCGAGGCAAAACGCACAGTTCTGGAAAGTTATTATTTTCAGCAAGAATCATTCCTTATCGTGGCTCTTGGTTAGATTTCGAATTTGATCCTAAGGATTATTTATATTTCCGTGTGGATCGTCGCAGAAAAATGCCAGTCACAATTTTATTAAAAGCTTTAGGTTATTCACCAGAACAAATTCTAGAAACATACTACGATTTTGATTCATTCCATGTGACTGCTAAATCAATTGATTTTGAATTGGTCCCTGATCGTCTAAGAGGCGAGATTGCTAAGTTTGATATCGCTGATAAAAGAGGAAATGTGATTGTACAAAAAGACAAGCGCATTACTGTTAAGCATATTCGTGAGATGGAAAAAGCAGGCGTAAATAAAATTACAGTAGATAAAGATTTTATTTTGGGCCGCAAGCTTTCAAAAGCAATTGTAGATAAAAATACAGGCGAAGTCATTGCTAGTGCAAATGATGAAATNACAGAGTCAGTATTGGATAAATTTATTGAAGTAGGTGTAGGNCAAATTCATACACTNTATTCAAATGATTTAGATCATGGCGACTATATTTCTCAAACACTTACTTCAGATGAGGTCCCTGATCAATACAGCGCAAAAGTTGCTATTTATCGAATGATGAGACCTGGCGAGCCACCTACTGAAGATGCAGTTGAGGCTTTATTCAAAGGATTATTTTTTAATGAAGACCGATATGATTTATCTAATGTAGGTCGCATGAAATTTAATCGAAGAGCGCATCCAAAAGCATACGAACAACATGCAAACTGGTTGCAAAGATTTTATAAGCGCGTTGGCCCTCAAGGCGAAACTGGTGCAAATATTTTATCGAACGATGATATCTTGGCTGTGATTGGTGTTCTTATTGAATTACGAAATGGTCGAGGTGAAATAGATGATATTGACCATCTTGGTAATCGAAGAATTCGCTCTGTTGGTGAGCTTGTAGAGAATCAATTTAGAACTGGACTTGTTCGAGTGGAGCGAGCAGTTAAAGAAAGATTAAGCCAAGCTGAGGCAGACAATTTGATGCCACATGACTTAATTAATTCAAAACCTATCTCAAGTGCGATTAGAGAATTTTTTGGTTCATCACAATTATCTCAATTCATGGATCAAACTAATCCATTGTCTGAAATTACGCATAAGCGAAGAGTATCAGCCTTAGGCCCTGGAGGTTTAACAAGAGAGCGTGCTGGCTTCGAGGTCCGTGACGTTCATTCGACACATTATGGCCGTGTATGCCCAATTGAAACCCCAGAAGGACCAAACATTGGATTGATTAATTCACTCGCACTTTATGCAAGAACGAATCAATACGGCTTCTTAGAGACACCTTATAGACGTGTTGAAAATGGAAAAGTTACTGCAAAGATAGACTATCTTTCTGCGATTGAAGAAAGTGAATTTGTTATAGCCCAGGCAAATACTGAGCTTGATAATAAAGGACACTTTCAAGACGATTTAATTTCATGCCGTCATCGCAACGAATTTACGATGTCATCTGTAGATCCTATTCAATACATGGACGTAGCGCCTGGTCAGATTGTTTCTGTGGCAGCTGCATTAATTCCATTTTTAGAACACGATGATGCAAACCGTGCGCTTATGGGCGCAAACATGCAACGTCAAGCAGTGCCATGCTTGAGAGCAGAGAAAGCAGTTGTAGGTACAGGCATTGAAAGAACAGTAGCAACTGATTCTGGCACAACAGTTCAAGCTAAGCGTGGTGGAATTGTTGATTATGTAGATTCAAGACGTGTTGTGATTCGCGTGAACGACGATGAAGCTGCTGATGGAGAAGTTGGCGTTGATATTTATAATCTAACTAAATATACAAGATCAAATCAAAATACCAATATTAATCAAAGGCCACTTGTAAGAATTGGCAACAAAATTGCAAGAGGTGATGTGATTGCTGACGGCGCATCAACAGATGTTGGTGAATTAGCGCTTGGTCAAAATATGCTTGTTGGATTTATGCCTTGGAATGGTTATAACTTCGAGGATTCGATTTTAATTTCAGAGCGCGTAGTGGCTGAAGATCGATATACATCAATTCATATCGAAGAATTATCTGTTGTATCTAGAGATACAAAATTAGGCCCAGAAGAAATTACGCGCGACATTTCAAATCTTTCAGAAAGAATGCTTGGAAGGCTTGATGAGTCAGGCATTATTTATATTGGTGCCGAAGTTGAATCAGGCGATGTGCTTGTAGGAAAAGTTACACCAAAAGGCGAGACACAGCTTACACCTGAAGAAAAACTCTTAAGAGCAATTTTTGGTGAAAAAGCTTCTGATGTAAAAGACACAAGTTTGAGAGTGCCATCAGGCATGTCCGGAACAATTATTGATGTTCAAGTGTTTACGAGAGAGGGCATTGATAGAGATTCAAGAGCCGAACAAATTATTGATGATCAATTAAAGCACTTCAAACAAGATCTAGCTGATCAATTAAGAATTGTTGAAGATGATACTTTTGGAAGAATCGAAAGATTACTTACAAGTAAAGTCGCAACTGGCGGCCCAAAAGGCTTGAAAAAAGGCGAAAAAATATCTAAAGATTTTCTAGCCTCAATTAATAGATACGATTGGTTTGATATTCGCTTAGGTAATGATGANGCTTCAAAACAATTAGAAAGTTTGAAAGANAATTTAGCAACTGCTAAAGAACAATTCGACAAACGTTTTGAAGAGAAAAAAAGAAAATTAACACAAGGCGATGAGCTNCCTCCGGGCGTTCAAAAAATGGTTAAGGTTTACTTGGCAGTGAAACGTAGAATTCAGCCTGGNGATAAAATGGCTGGACGTCACGGTAACAAAGGCGTTGTTTCTAAAATTGCTCCTGTAGAAGATATGCCGCATATGGCTGATGGTACACCTTTAGATATTGTGTTAAATCCATTAGGCGTTCCTTCTCGAATGAATATCGGCCAAATTTTAGAAACCCATCTTGGATGGGCAGCTAAAGGCCTAGGTCTTCGTATCGGAGAAATGCTAAGAGAAGAAGTAAAAATTACTGAAGTTCGTAAATTTTTAGATCAAATTTATAACGACGCTTCAGGTAAAAAAGAAGACATTAAGTCATTAAACGATGATGAAGTTGTAGAGCTTGCTGAGCACTTGAAAAATGGCGTTCCATTTGCCACATCAGTTTTCGATGGCGCATCTGAGTCAGACATTCAATATATGTTAGATCTGGCTTACCCAGATAGCGATCCAAAAACCAAACTGTTGCAATTCTCAGCTAACAAAACGCAAGTTAAATTGTTTGATGGCCGCACAGGCGAGGCGTTTGAAAGACCTGTCACAGTAGGTTATATGCATGTACTTAAATTACATCATTTGGTTGATGACAAGATGCACGCACGTTCAACTGGACCTTACTCTCTTGTAACGCAGCAGCCACTTGGCGGTAAAGCGCAATTTGGTGGACAACGTTTTGGTGAGATGGAAGTTTGGGCGCTGGAAGCATACGGTGCTGCTTATACCCTACAAGAAATGTTGACTGTTAAATCAGACGATGTTGCTGGTAGAACTAAAGTATACGAAAACATAGTCAAGGGTGAGCATAAGATTGATGCAGGTATGCCTGAGTCATTCAACGTGTTGGTTAAAGAAATTCGTTCACTCGCTATTGATATTGACCTCGATAGAAACTAAGGAGATCACAGATGAAAGCTTTATTAGACCTATTTAAACAGGTTACACAAGAAGAAGAGTTTGATGCAATTAAGATTGCATTAGCATCTCCAGAAAAAATTCGTTCATGGTCTTATGGTGAAGTTAAAAAGCCAGAAACGATTAATTACAGAACATTTAAGCCTGAAAGAGATGGTTTGTTTTGCGCAAAAATATTTGGACCTATTAAAGATTACGAATGTCTTTGTGGTAAATACAAGCGCCTTAAACATCGCGGTGTCATTTGTGAAAAATGCGGTGTTGAAGTTACTTTATCTAAAGTGCGTCGTGAGCGCATGGGCCATATTGATTTAGCAAGCCCAGTTGCACATATTTGGTTTTTAAAGAGCTTACCAAGTCGTTTAGGTATGGTTCTTGATATTGCTTTAAGAGATATTGAGCGTGTTCTTTATTTCGAAGCATTCATTGTTGTTGATCCTGGCATGACACCTTTAACAAGAGGGCAACTTCTTACTGAAGATGACTATCTTGCAAAAATAGAAGAGTTTGGCGATGAATTCACCGCAGTGATGGGTGCGGAAGCAATTAAAGAATTACTCAAATCACTCGATATCAATAGTGAAATTGAAAAATTAAGAACTGAATTAGCTGAGACAGGCTCGGAAGCAAAAATTAAAAAAATTGCGAAGCGCTTAAAAGTACTTGAAGCATTTCAGAAGTCAGGTATTAAACCTGAATGGATGATTTTAGAAATTCTTCCTGTGTTACCGCCTGAGTTAAGACCATTGGTACCACTTGATGGTGGAAGATTCGCTACATCAGATCTGAATGATTTATATCGCCGAGTGATTAATAGAAATAATCGTTTAAGAAGATTGTTAGATCTTAAGGCGCCAGAAATTATTGTTAGAAATGAAAAGCGTATGTTGCAAGAAGCAGTTGATTCACTTCTTGATAATGGCAGACGTGGCAAGGTTATGACAGGCGCTAACAAGAGACCATTAAAATCTCTCGCCGATATGATTAAAGGTAAGGGTGGCCGATTTAGACAAAATCTTTTAGGNAAGCGTGTTGATTATTCAGGACGTTCAGTGATTGTTGTTGGACCACAATTAAAACTTCACCAGTGTGGTTTGCCGAAGAAAATGGCCCTTGAATTATTTAAACCATTTATTTTCCATAAGCTAGAAGTACTTGGCCTTTCTACAACTATTAAAGCTGCAAAGAAAAAAGTAGAAGAAGAGGGACCAGAAGTATGGGATATTTTAGAGGACGTAATTAGAGAGCATCCTGTTTTATTAAACAGAGCGCCAACATTACATCGTTTAGGTATNCAAGCATTTGAACCTATTTTAATTGAAGGCAAAGCAATTCAATTGCATCCCTTAGTGTGTGCTGCATTTAACGCCGACTTTGACGGTGACCAAATGGCAGTACATGTGCCTTTATCTCTTGAAGCCCAAATGGAAGCAAGAACTTTAATGCTTGCATCTAATAATGTTTTATCTCCAGCTAATGGCGAACCAATTATTGTTCCATCACAAGATATCGTGCTTGGTCTTTATTACATGACGAGAGACAAAATTGCTGCACGCGGTGAAGGTATGAAATTTAGTGATGTAGCAGAAGTNCACCGTGCTTTTGATAGCGGCTTAGTTGATCTTCATGCGCGCGTGACAGTTCGTATTAAAGAAACTGAATTAGGCCTAGATGGCACAACAACAGACAAAATAAATCGATATGAAACTACAGTTGGAAGAGCAATACTTTCTGAAATTCTTCCAGCAGGACTTTCTTTTGATTTAATTAATAAAGCATTAAAGAAAAAAGAAATTTCAAAATTAATTAATGCAGGATTTAGACGTGTCGGTATTAGAGAGACAGTAATTCTTGCAGATAAGCTAATGTATATGGGTTATACCTATGCTACAAAAGCAGGTATCTCAATCAGTATTCATGACATGCTTGTGCCTCCAGAAAAAGAACAACTCATCGAAGCTGCTGAAGCCGAAGTCAAGGAAATTGAAAATCAATACATTTCAGGCCTGGTGACGCAAGGCGAAAGATATAACAAGGTTGTTGATATTTGGGGTCGTGCCGGTGACAAAGTTGCTGATGCAATGATGAAACGTCTTAAAGAAGAGCCTGTTAAAAATGATGCCGGTGAAAATGTAAAAGGCAAAGATGGTAAAGATCTTTACCAAGAATCATTTAATGCAATTTATATGATGGCTGATTCTGGTGCTCGAGGATCTGCGGCTCAAGTAAGGCAGCTTGCCGGTATGCGAGGTTTGATGGCAAGACCTGATGGCTCAATTATTGAGACACCAATTACTGCTAATTTCCGAGACGGCTTAAATGTTCTTCAATATTTTATTTCGACGCACGGCGCACGAAAAGGTCTTGCAGATACAGCATTGAAAACAGCTAACTCAGGATATTTAACTAGACGTTTAGTTGATGTAACTCAAGATCTTGTTGTAACACAACACGATTGTGGTACAGAAGATGGTTTAGTCACGAAAGCGCTTATTAAAGGCGGTGAAGTTGTTGAACCATTAAGTGATCGTATTTTAGGTCGNGTAAATGCTCTCGATATTTACCATCCAGAAACTCAAGAAGTGGTTTATTCGAAAGGAACGCTGCTTGAAGAGGATCATGTTGAGAAAATTGATGCACTTGGTATTGATGAGGTTAAAGTAAGAACCGCACTCACTTGCGAAACACGACATGGTATTTGTTCTCAATGTTATGGTCGCGATTTAGGTCGCGGTAAATTAATTAGTCTCGGGGAGGCTATTGGTGTGATTGCAGCGCAATCTATCGGTGAGCCTGGTACTCAATTAACAATGAGAACATTCCATATTGGTGGCGCAGTTTCTCGAGCCGCATCAGTAAGTCAAGTTGAAAGTAAATCAAACGGAGTTATTCAATTTACATCTACCATGCGTTACGTTACTAATGCTCGAAATGAGCAAGTTGTAATTTCTCGTAATGGTGAATTAATTATTCAAGATGAAAGTGGCCGCGAAAGAGAGCGTCATAAAGTTCCTTATGGTGCAAATCTAGTTGTTCAAGATGGCAAGTCCATTAAAGCAGGCGGTGTTCTTGCAACCTGGGATCCGCATACACGTCCAATTATTTCTGAGTACGCTGGACAAGTTAAATTTGAAAACGTTGAAGAAGGTATTACAGTTGCAAAACAAATTGATGATGTCACAGGCTTATCATCATTGGTTGTAGTTGATCCTAAGCAGCGCGCGGGCCAGTCAAAAGGTTTAAGACCTCAAATTAAAATCTTAGACACTTCTGGAAATGAAGTTAAATTAGCGGGTAGTGATATATCTGTTAACGTAACTTTCCAGCTTGGTTACATTATTACAGTTAAAGATTCTCAAGAGGTAAAAGTGGGTGATGTGATTGCTCGCATTCCGCAAGAGTCCTCTAAAACGAGAGATATAACCGGCGGTCTTCCAAGAGTTGCTGAGTTATTTGAAGCAAGATCTCCAAAAGACGCAGGCATGTTAGCGGAAAGCACAGGTACAGTTTCATTTGGTAAAGATACTAAAGGCAANCAAAGACTTGTGATTACAGATCTTGAAGGCGTTTCAAAAGAGTTCTTAATTCCTAAAGATAAACATGTGACAGCGCACGATGGTCAAGTTGTTACTAAAGGCGAAACTATTGTGGATGGACCTGCAGATCCTCAAGACATTCTTCGCTTGCAAGGTAGGGAATCTTTAGCAAGATATATTATTGATGAAGTTCAAGACGTATATAGATTGCAAGGCGTTAAAATTAATGACAAGCACATCGAAGTAATTGTTAGGCAAATGTTAAGACGTGTTCGTATCACCGATGCAGGCGAAACTTCATTTATTCTGGGTGAGCAAGTCGAAAGAGCAGAATTGTTAACTGAAAATGAATCGGTATTGTCGCAAGACAAAAAACCGGCTGAGTATGAATATGTGCTTTTAGGTATTACTAAAGCATCATTATCTACAGATTCATTTATTTCAGCAGCTTCATTCCAAGAAACAACTCGCGTTCTCACTGAGGCTGCAATTCTTGGTAAGCGTGATGAATTAAGAGGACTTAAAGAGAATGTAATCGTAGGTCGTTTAATTCCTGCAGGCACAGGTTTGGCTTATCATGAAACAAGAAAAGCTGCNGCCGCTGGGGAAAATATGGACCCTGTTGAGGCTCCTCTAGATCAGATCGATGTTCCAATGGAAGAGGCTCAGGTAACTAGCCCTGAAATTGAAGCACCGACTGAATGATAGGTTGACTTTATGCAGGAACCAAAATACAATTTGCGGCTTTTTGGGATCTTCGCGTTTAGCGAAGCGCTCAAATAGTCATTATTAATAGTAAGTTAGAAATTTAAGGATTTAGGCGATGCCAACAATTAATCAGTTAATTCGTAAACCACGAAAAAAAGTAGAAACTAAGAGCAAGGTCCCAGCTCTAGAATCTTCGCCTCAAAAAAGAGGTGTATGTACTCGTGTTTACACAACTACTCCAAAAAAACCAAACTCTGCTTTGCGGAAAGTAGCTAAAGTTCGTTTGACGAATGGTTACGAAGTGATTAGTTACATTGGAGGAGAAGGCCATAATTTACAAGAGCACAGTGTTGTTCTATTAAGAGGCGGACGTGTAAAGGATTTACCAGGCGTTCGTTACCATATGGTTCGGGGTAGCTTGGATACTGCTGGTGTTAAAGATCGTAAACAATCTCGATCTAAATATGGTGCTAAACGACCTAAAGAAGCTTAAATTTTTAGAATACTAAATTAAGGTAAACATAATATGCCAAGACGTAGAGAAGTTCCCAANCGAATTATTCTTCAAGATCCGAAATTCGGAAGCCAGGAGGTTTCTAAATTCGTGAATGTATTAATGACAAGCGGAAAAAAATCCGTTGCTGAAAGATTAATTTATGGCGCATTCGATCAAATTAAAACGAAAACCGGAAAAGATCCTATTGAAGTCTTTTCTCTCGCATTAACAAATTTAAGACCAGTAGTTGAAGTAAAAAGTCGACGTGTAGGTGGGGCTAATTATCAAGTGCCTGTNGAAGTTAGACCATCAAGACGAGTGGCTTTAGCTATGAGATGGNTAAGAGATGCAGCNCGTAAAAGAGGTGAAAAATCAATGGATTTACGTTTAGCGGCTGAAATTGCAGAAGCTTCAGAAAATAAAGGCGCTGCAATGAAAAAACGTGAAGAAGTCCACAGAATGGCAGAAGCTAATAAAGCTTTCTCACATTTCCGTTTCTAAACTTATTTAATTAAAAGGTAATTCTAAAGTGGCTCGTATAACCCCCATTAATCGATATAGAAATATAGGAATTAGTGCTCATATTGATGCAGGTAAAACTACAACAACTGAGCGTATTCTTTTTTACACAGGGGTAAACCATAAGATTGGTGAAGTGCACGATGGTGCCGCAACTATGGATTGGATGGAGCAAGAGCAAGAACGAGGAATTACTATTACTTCAGCCGCAACAACCTGCTTTTGGAAGGGTATGGCAGGTCAATTTGACCAGCATCGAATCAATATTATTGATACCCCAGGACACGTTGACTTCACTATTGAAGTTGAACGATCAATGCGAGTTCTTGATGGCGCTTGTATGGTTTACTGTGCGGTAGGTGGCGTTCAGCCCCAGTCAGAAACGGTATGGCGTCAAGCAAATAAATATAAAGTTCCGCGTCTTGCTTTCGTAAATAAAATGGATAGAGCCGGCGCAAACTTTTTTAAAGTTTACGATCAAATGCGTTTACGTTTAAAAGCTAATCCAATTGCACTTCAAGTTCCTATAGGTGCTGAAGAAAAATTTGAAGGTGTTATTGATCTTATTAAAATGAAAGCTGTTTATTGGGATGAATCATCTCAAGGTATGAAATTTGATTATCGCGATATTCCTGCAGATTTAGTTGACACATGTAAAGAATGGCGCGAAAAAATGCTGGAAGCAGCCGCTGAAGCCAATGAAGAGTTAATGAATAGATATTTGGAAACTGGTGATTTAAGCGAAGAAGATATCAAAAAAGGTTTGCGCATTAGAACGATTAATTTTGAAATCGTACCTATGTTATGCGGATCAGCCTTTAAAAATAAAGGCGTGCAAGCTATGTTGGATGCAGTGATTGAGTATTTACCTGCTCCTACTGATGTTGCAGCGCTCGTATGTGAAGACGCCAAAGGCCAGCCTACAACTCGTAAAGCCTCTGATGATGAGCCTTTCTCAGCGTTAGCATTTAAAATCATGACAGACCCTTTTGTAGGTCAGCTTATTTTCTTCCGCGTATATTCAGGCGTTATCAAATCAGGCGATACAATCTATAACCCAATTAAAGGCCGTAAAGAACGTATTGGCCGTATTCTTCAAATGCACGCAAATCAGCGTGAAGAATTGAAAGAAGTTCGTGCTGGCGATATTGCAGCAGCTGTGGGACTTAAAGAAGCAACAACAGGTGACACTTTATGTGATATNAATAATGAAGTTGTTCTTGAAAGAATGATTTTCCCTGAGCCTGTTATTCACGTTGCAGTTGAACCCAAAACAAAAGCCGATCAAGAGAAAATGGGTATAGCTTTAAATAGACTTGCTCAAGAAGATCCTTCATTTAGAGTTAAGACAGATGAAGAAACAAATCAAACAATTATTTCAGGTATGGGTGAGCTTCACTTAGAAATTCTTGTAGATCGAATGAGAAGAGAATTTGGTGTTGAAGCTAACGTAGGTGCGCCACAAGTGGCTTACAGGGAAGCTATCAAGAAACCGGTTGAAATTGAAGGTAAATTTGTAAANCAATCTGGAGGTAAGGGTCAATATGGTCATGTATGGCTCAAAATGGAGCCAAATGAACCGGGCAAAGGTTTTGAATTTATTGATGCAATTAAAGGTGGATCAGTGCCTCGTGAGTTCATTCCTGCGGTTGAAAAAGGATTGCGAGAAACACTTCCTGCTGGCGTAGTTGCCGGTTATCCAGTTGTAGACGTTAAAGTAACTCTATTTGATGGTTCATACCATGATGTTGACTCAAATGAAAATGCATTTAAAATGGCAGCCTCGATGGCATTTAAAGACGGAATGCGTAAAGCAGATCCAATCCTTCTTGAACCTATGATGGCAGTTGAGGTAGAAACACCTGAGGATTATTTTGGTGACTTGATGGGCGACCTTTCATCTAGACGTGGCATGATTCAGGGTATGGAAGATAATGCATCTGGCAAAGTTGTTCGAGCTGAAGTTCCATTAGCAGAGATGTTTGGATATTCAACAACCATGCGTTCGCTATCTCAAGGTAGAGCAACATATTCGATGGAATTTAAGCATTACACAGAAGCACCAAGAAACGTAGCAGAAGCAGTCGTTAATAAAAAATAAGTTAAAAATCTGAGGATAACATTATGGCAAAAGGCAAATTTGAACGTACCAAACCCCATGTGAACGTTGGCACAATTGGTCACGTTGACCATGGTAAGACAACACTTACAGCGGCA
>JGI25908J49247_10000539_pt1 | contig 11495 bp, 13 predicted proteins | sample LauGreSpBDMM15SD_2_FD_49247 | JGI IMG/M metagenome (IMG submission 49247) | reverse complement strand
CAAGAGGCAACAGCAAAAGGTGCGGTTCCGGAGAAAAAGCAATCTCAGTTAGCAGTTGTCAAAGATGCTTACAAATTAGTTAAGAAAGACTCCCCGTTTGCCATCATTTGGTGTCTTTTAGTATTCGCTTTGATCTTAGTTTTTGGGGTAATAATTGGAAATAATTTGGGACATCCTATTTATGCAGGATTCTTATCACTGCCACTCGCATTTTTAGCTGGCTTCTTCCTATTTACTCGCTTTGCAAATACCGCAGCCTTTGCATCTATTGAAGGACAGGTGGGAGCTGGTGCAAGTGTGTTGATGTCAATCCGCAGAGGCTTTGTTACTACCCCAGCGGTTAATGTCAATCGCGACCAAGATATGGTTCATCGCGTTTCCTCCAAGGCTGGGATCATTTTAGTTGGCGAAGGTGGTTTTGGTGTGAAATCTTTGATGCAAGATGAAAGACGCAAGATGGAGAGATTCTTATCTGGTGTTCCAGTATCTGAAGTTGTAGTTGGTGATAATCAAGGTCAAGTATCTATTCGCAAATTGCAAAAACATTTAAAGAAGTTGCCAAAGAAATTAAATACAGTTCAACTACGTGAGGTACGGGCCAGACTTCGCTCGGTAGGTGGCTTAAACCTGCCAATGCCTAAAGGTCCAATGCCAACAAATATCAGAATGCCAAGAAGGTAGTAATTAACCGCTATATCTCTCGTACCGTCATGCTTTGCGTAAAGTGATCATGCAGTGGGCGCTGGTTATTGGTGAAAACCGCAGGTAATACCAAACAAATCAAAAAGGTTCTTAGTGCAACCTTACTTGGGCCTATGCGTTGCTGTTCTGGATAACCAACTACCTTAATTGCCATTAAACGTTGGCCAGCTGATGCTTGAAATGCAATAGTGAAAAATGTAACTTCAATATAGAAAATTATTAATGTTGTGAATGTATTGCCCTCAAAAACTGCAGGCGTTAGTAAACCAGCGATCAATCGGCACATTATCCAATCCAGAGCCAAGGCAAGAAATCGCCGGCCCAGCGAGGCTGCTGGCAGCATATTTGGTCCAATTTCCCAACTCATGCGGGCAACCTTAGCGGTAGCCGATGTCCTGAAACATAGATGTAACAAGTCCTTTACTACTTTTTCACTATTTTCTACTAGGTTTTACCTATCTGAAACGGTGCAAAGTCGCCCCAAAATCAGCAGGATTAAATCCATAGGAGAATAGATGTTTAAGAACTCATCTGAGATCTTCGATTACATCAAGAAAAATGATGTGAAGTTGATTGATGTTAGATTTATTGATCTACCCGGTATTCAACATCACTTTAATGTGCCAGTTGAATCATTTGATGAAGCAGTGTTTAAAGATGGCTTAATGTTTGACGGTTCATCGATTCGTGGTTTCCAATCAATTCATGAGTCTGATATGAAATTACTGCCAGTTCCATCCTCTGCTTATTTAGATCCATTCCGCAAAGAAAAAACTTTGATTATTCTGTTTTCAGTTCACAATCCAGATGACAACACCCCTTACTCACGAGATCCTCGTGGCATTGTGGCTAAGGCAGTTGATTTTATGCGCGGTACTGGAATTGCTGATACTGCATTTTTTGCACCAGAAGCTGAGTTTTATGTATTTGATCGCATCCGATTCTTAACCGGTATGAATCAAGCTTTCCATCACATCGACTCTTATGAGGGTGCATGGAATACCGGGATTGAAGCGGACGCTGATGGCACTCCAAACCGTGGCTACCGCACCAGAATTAAAGGTGGCTACTTCCCAGTTTCACCAACAGATCAATTTGCAGATCTTCGCGATGAAATGGTGATGAATCTTGGTAAAGCTGGCTTACTTGTAGAACGTGCTCACCATGAGGTGGGAACTGCAGGACAAATGGAAATTAACTACCGCTTCAGTGACATATTGACTGCAGGTGATGAGTTAATGAAGTTTAAATACATCATTAAGAACACCGCTTGGGCAGCTGGCAAGACTGCGACCTTTATGCCAAAGCCATTATTTGGTGATAACGGATCGGGAATGCATGTTCACCAATCACTTTGGAAAGATGGCAAGCCATTGTTCTGGGGAGATGGCTATGCAAATCTTTCAGATATGGCTCGTTGGTATATTGGTGGTTTGCTAAAGCACGCACCATCACTCCTTGCCTTCACCAACCCAACTGTTAACTCATATAAGCGCTTAGTACCAGGCTATGAGGCACCAGTTAACTTGGTCTATTCAGCTAGAAATAGATCAGCTTGTATTCGTATTCCAATTACTGGATCGAATCCAAAGGCGAAACGAATTGAGTTCCGTTGCCCAGATCCATCATCTAATCCATATCTTGCATTTGCAGCGATGTTAATGGCAGGTATTGATGGAATTCAAAACAAGATCGAGCCACCTAAGCCGGTAGATAAGGATCTTTACGAGTTAACGGGAGCAGAGGCTGCAGCAATTCCACAAGTTCCTGGATCCCTTGATGCCGTACTTGATAACCTAGAACGAGATAATGAGTTCTTAACTCGTGGTGGTGTATTTACTAAAGATCTAATTGATACTTGGATTGATTTCAAACGCAAGCAAGAGGTGGATTATGTCAGATTGCGTCCACACCCAGCTGAGTTTGAACTTTACTACGATCTCTAAGCTTTAAAGAAAAACGCCTCAGATAGATTCTGGGGCGTTTTTTATTTAACTCGCACTTCTTCTGCGATAAGAATAAATGGCAAAAAATAATCCAGAAATAATAAATATGGCAGAGGTTATATAGATTCCGATTGGAAAATCCCCACCTTCATCCNCAGGCTCTACCCCTTGCGCTGTAANCTCACCCACGCCATAGGTGAACTTGTACTCCCCCTCAATTGGGTGGCCATCTGCTGAAACCACGCGATAGTAAACAAGTATTGGCCCCTTAACTTCATTGGGCGAAAGAGTTANAGAAATACTATTTCCACTTATCACCTCATCAGGCTCACTGATCTGATCACCAACTGCATTATTGACCACCACAAAATTAGTTTTCTCACCATCTAAGTTAATTAGAACTTCTTCAAACTCTAAAGTTAATTGATCAGGCCAACTATCAACCTCAACACCTACTGCTGGTGATGCTGAAATAAGTTTGGTGTGAGCAGATGCGAAATTAGTCGGAATAAGAACAAGAATCATGAGAAGGAGTGCAGTAAATACTTGCGTTCTACCTGCTGTGCTAGATCTCATAGCAAAACCTTAGCCAGATGGGGGATGGTATTTTGTAGATGCAAATCGTTTGCATTAACATATACTATGACTAAAAAGACCCAACTTCGCCAACATCTGCGCTTTACCAAGCAGGAGTTGCCATCATTAATCGGGGTTTTTTCAGTTGTGGCATTTTTGCATATTGCTGGCTGGGGCTTATTTATTCATTTCAATTCAAATCCCGCTTATAGCTCATTAACTAATTCATCTGGGGCACTTGTTTATGCTGGCGCCGGCGCACTTGCCTACTCTTTTGGATTAAGGCACGCATTTGATGCCGACCATATTGCTGCAATTGATGACACCACCAGATTAATGCTTGCAAAAGGTAAAAATCCATTAGCACTTGGATTATTTTTTTCACTTGGTCACTCAACAATTGTGATGGCGCTATGCGTAGGTGTTGCATTTGCTGCCCGCCAAGCGGCTAAATTCCAAAAAGATTTTGCTGAGACAGGTGGAATAATAGGAGCCTCGGTTTCAACTTTTTTCCTATATCTAGTTGGCATTTTAAATTTAGTTATTTTGATCGGAATAATCAAAGTATGGAAACAAGCTAAAAGTGGCAAATTTTCCCATGAACACCTAACTCAACTTCTAAATGAGCGCAGCTTAATGCGACGTATTTTTAGAGGAGCCTTTAAAAAAGGTTTTGATCACTCATGGCAGCTCTATCCAGTTGGAGTTTTATTTGGATTAGGTTTTGATACCGCAACTGAGGTAGCACTCCTTGCCCTATCAGCAACTGCAGCAGTCGGCACCGTTGGGGGCTTTCTGCCACCCCTGGCAATTATTGCCTTACCACTAATTTTTGCTGCTGGAATGACACTGATGGATTCTCTTGATGGAATATTTATGACAAAAGCTTACGCCTGGGCTTTTACCTCACCACTTCGCAAGATTTACTACAACATCACTACCACCGGTTTATCTATTTTTGTGGCATTTGTAATCGGCACAATTCAATTTGTTGGAGTGTTATCAGATAAGACCAGTATTGATAATTACCAACCATTTACCTTTATCGCCGGGCTGGATTTAAACCGCGTGGGCTTCTTTATTGTTGCCTCTTTTGTGGGGGCATGGCTAATATCTGTTTTAATTTGGCGAATTTGGAAATTATGAAGTTAGATACTCCTCAGGAATTGCTGAAACTGAGCATGAGCACAAAGAATTTAAGCTTTAATCCACATATAAATCATTAACAAACTCTTTATTGCCAGGAACAACTGCGTACTTATCTAAATCAGTAATTCCCTCACTTGCAAGAACCTGTTCATCAATAAAGAAATTACCGCTGCACTCCTTGCCAGATCGATTTAAAATTATATAAGCGGTATCTGAGATGATCTCAGTAGTGCGACAAAACTCAATATCCATACCTGGAATCATTGCCAAGGCGGCTGTGTTGATTGCAGTTCGTGGCCATAATGCATTTACGCCAATGCCATCTCGTTTTAATTCATCAGCTAATCCCAATACACACATACTCATTCCATACTTTGCCATTGTGTAGGCAAGGTGGGGCTTAAACCATTTGCCCTTCATAGAAAGTGGTGGTGAGAGCATCAAAATATGAGGGTTTCCTCCCTCCTGTGCACTCTTCTTTAAATAAGGCAGGCATGCTTGTGAGGTTAAGAAAGTTCCTCTGGTATTTACCCCCATCATTAAATCAAATCTTTTTGCGGGTGTGTTTTCAGTATTTGTTAAATTAATCGCTGATGCGTTATTAATCAAAATATCAATTCCGCCAAATGCTTTAGCAGCTTGTTCTACAGCTGCTGCGATTTGATTTTCATCTCGAATATCACAGGCAATTGCTAAAGCCTTCCCGCCTGCATCTTCAATATCTTTTGCGGCAGTAAAAATGGTTCCTGGAAGCTTTGGATGTGGCTCGGTAGTTTTAGCGGCGATGGCAATCAAAGCACCATCTTTGGCGGCCCGAAGGGCGATGGCAAGACCAATCCCACGAGAGCCACCTGTTATAAAAATTCGTTTGCCGGCTAATGTCATTACTTCACCTTACTTTTTTTAGCTAAGAAATTCATAAATGCTTGCTGAGCCTCATCAGATTCTGCTGCCATTCTAAATAATTCACCCTCAGCTCGCATCACTTGATTTAGCGCTTCATGTGAGCCACTTTTTAGCAGCGCCTTGGTATTTATAACCGCCTCAGGTGGTTGTTCGGCAATCTCATTGGCAAACTCCATCGCCGCTGCGAATTCATCTGTGCTGATTTTGTTGATTAATCCCATTGCCAGCGCTTCATCTGCAGAAAATGTTCGACCGGTAAGCAATATCTCTGCCGCCTTGGCATGTCCTACTAATCTGGGAAATAGGTAACTAGAGCCACCTTCTGCCACCAAACCAAGAGAGACAAAGGGCATAGAAAACTTAGTATCTGGATTTGCAGTTACTAAATCGCAGTGCATCAGCATTGTGGTGCCGATACCAACTGCCCGACCTTTGACCGCTGCAATTAATGGCTTAGGAAAATTGTGGATAGCAAATAAAAAGTTAAATACTGGTGATCCCTCACCCATGGCTGGATTATTTGCAAAATCATTTATGTCATTGCCAGCGGTAAATGAATCTCCGTTGGAGTTGATTACAACTACTCTGATTGCAAAATCTGCTGCTGCCTCATTGATCTTTGTAGCTAAAGTTTGATACATCTCCTGCGTGATGGCATTTTTCTTCTCTGGCCTATTTAAGGTGAGTGCTAGCACTGGGCCAATTTGTTCCACTTCAATAAAACTCATGGTGTAATAATACTCAAGATAGGCGAGCAATAAATCAAAATTTACTTGAATATATGGGCTAGATTGAGGGCTTAAGAATGGAGGCGCAGTTGCAGGTAAATATGATTGTGCGCCCACTGACACCTTTTGAGCAATTAGTTTGTGAGCACTTATGCGATGGCCTAACAAACGCAGCAATTGCCCAAGCTACTTCCCATACCGAGAAGGTGATAGAAAATACCGTCTCTCGGGTGGCTCAAGCTTTTACCTTGCGGTCAAATACAGAGATTAATTTAAGGGTTTTACTAGCACTTGCCTATCGGACCCATTTTGGTGATCGTGCTTTTGATAAATTAAATCTGCCCCTGCAAACATTTACAGATACTTCCCGATGGCAGTAGACATTGTATGCAACACTGTCATTAAGAAATTTTAAACTCCTTAAAAGTAAATCTTAGAAGTTTAAAAACTACGACTTTTTTAGCGTTCGATACTGCCTTCGATAAATTGCTCAACCTTGGTAAATGCCTGTTCATCGGTGTACTGCTCTGGTGGTGATTTCATAAAGTAACTAGATGGTGAAAGAAGTGGTCCACCAATCTTGCGATCTAGGGCAATCTTGGCGCAACGAAGCGCGTCGATAATTACCCCAGCTGAGTTTGGTGAATCCCAAACCTCTAGTTTGTACTCCAGATTTAATGGCACATCTCCAAATGCTCTTCCTTCAAGGCGGACATAGGCCCACTTGCGATCATCAAGCCATGGAATGTAATCAGATGGCCCAATGTGTACATTTTTTGCACCCAGGTCATAATCTAATTGTGAGGTCACTGATTGGGTCTTAGAAATCTTCTTAGATTCCAATCGATCACGCTCTAACATGTTTTTGAAATCCATATTTCCACCCACATTTAATTGGTAGGTGCGGTCAAGATGGACACCACGATCTTGGAATAGCTTGGCCATAATTCGGTGAGTGATGGTGGCGCCAACTTGGGATTTAATATCATCGCCAACAATTGGCAGTCCAGCTTTTTTAAACTTATCAGCCCACACTGGATCAGATGCAATAAAGACAGGAAGGGCGTTAACAAAGGCACACCCAGCATCAATTGCGCATTGGGCGTAAAACTTTGCTGCCTCCTCTGAACCAACTGGTAGATAGCAGATAAGCACATCAACCTTGGCTGATTTCAACTCTGCCACTACATCAACTGCCGCCGCATCTGACTCGTTAATCGTCTCTTTGTAATAACGACCCAAACCATCAAGGGTTTTTCCGCGCTTTACCATAACCCCAGTTTTAGCCACTGTGGCAAATTTGATGGTGTTGTTCTCACTTGCCCAAATTGCATCGGCAAGATCGATTCCTACTTTTTTAGCATCAACATCTAAGCTAAGACAAAGTTAATATTTTTAATGTGATAACCACCAAGAACTGGGTGCATCAATCCAGGAATCTCACTATCGTTGGTTGCATCTTTGTAGTAAGTAATTCCTTGCACCAATGAGTTGGCGCAGTTTCCAACCCCCACAATGGCAACTCGGATCTCTCCTTTATTTTCTATGCTCACAAGCTCTTCCTTTCGGTTTTTATCATTTTTTCAAGCCAGGTGATCTCTCGCTCAGCTGACTCCAATGAGTGACGACGCCACTCGACTAGATAGGTATCAATACCATCAGGGATTTTTNCTAAATCTTTTCTAACAATCTCCGCTTTCTCNACCAACTTACGATGGCGGCCNTCCAGAATTTTTACTCGATTATTTCTTGGNGTNGGCCCAAAAAATGCGAACCTAACCTCAAACCCNTCATCTTCAAAGGTATCGGGGCTAACACTTTGCATCAGTGAATCTAATTTTTCACGCCCTGTNTTGGTTAATTCATAAACAATCCGTGANCTGCGAGATAATCCGCCAGCATTGGTAAATGTCTCTTCAATTAANTTTGCCAACAACATTTTGCGTAGCTGTGGGTAGAGGACGGAAAAACTTAAAGCTCTAAAAGGTCCGTAGATCATCGCCATTCGCTTACGCAACTCATAGCCATGTAAGGGCCCCTGGGAGAGCAGGCCAAGGAGTGCGAACTCCAAGGACTCAGATCGCGAGCGCACAGGCTTCCTATCTACTAGATATATCGAATCGATACTATCGAGTATCTAAGCCGAAAAGCCCAATATCTGCAACCCATACAATCAGGGCGTGTTTATCTCCGAGGCGATCCCCAGCAGGTTCTGGGAGTTCCTAATAGCCACAGTTCTGATCATTTTGGCCCCAGGCCCATCAGTGCTTTTCACCATCGCAAGAGCGATCTCTTGGGGCAGAATCGCAGCTATCGCCACCGTTATTGGCAACGCCTTTGGCATGTTTCTAGTCTCAGTTTTAGTGGCGGTGGGGTTAGGCCCAGTAATTCAAAACTCCACATTTTTATATCACGGAATTCAATGGGCAGGTGGTGGCTATCTAATCTATCTGGGGTATGTGGCAATCAAAGCGAGTGCAATTGATGCCCAAGGGATGCAATCTGCTGAAGGGTTAAAACCGAATTTTTTCACATCAGTTAAAAATGGTTTCTGGGTAGGGGTATTAAATCCAAAATCAATAGTCTTCTTCGCAGCGATCTTGCCGCAGTTTGTTGATCAAGGTAAAGAGAATCTAACTGCGCAATTGCTTTTTTTAGGTTCAATCTTCGCTCTTGTCGCATTGATCTCAGATGGTACCTACGGTATTTTAGCCGGCACTATCCGCGCCTGGCTTGCCGGAGATATGCGCAGGCTGATCTTTATGCGCCGCTTTGGTGGTGTGGTGATGATCGCTCTAGGCATCTTCACCATCGCCTCAGCGGTAATACTTGGCTAGCTGGTTAGATTTCTCGTGGCGATAGCACTTAATGTCAGTTGCTAGGGGCAGACTTATCATCAACAAAACCTAAATTGAGGCACACAAAGCTGTGCGACGAGAAACGAGTTGAATAATGGCATCATCTAATGCAGTTGGCAGTGCACGTGAATTTATTTCACCTTCAGATTTAACATTTTCTTGGGGCTCCTGTCATCGCTGCCTCTGGCTTAATTACAACCATGGTCTGCGCACACCCGGCTTTATGCCGTTAGTGGGTGATCTAGCAAATATGCAAGAGAATTACTTTGCTTCCAAAACAACTGCAGATATCGCACCAGTTTTACCTGCTGGCAAAGTCGCTTCCTTGGGTGGTTGGGTTAAATCATCTCTGATTCCAGTTAATGGCAGCAACTCTAAATTTGCAATCCGCGGTAAGTATGATCTTTTGATTGAATTTGCCGATGGTACTTACGGAGTGATTGATTGTAAGTTTCAGGCGAAGGATTCAGATAAAACTGATCTTTATCAGCCACAACTTGAGGCGTATGCATTTGCGTTAGAGAATCCAGCAACTGGTGAGCCAAAAACAGTTTCATTAATTGGTTTATTGGTCTGGTCCTTGTTAGAGCCAGCTGGTGATGTCAGCAAGGGATTTGGCTTAAAGCTAAAACATAGTTGGCGGCCAATTACTCGAAACCCAGCAGCGCTTTCAACTAGGTTGACTGATTTTATTACGGTGGTCACCGGTGAGATGCCAGCGGCTAAAGATAATTGCGATATGTGTAATTACTTAACGCAGCGCCGAGATTTTATTGGCGCAAAGTAGCGTTAGATCTAGGCATCATCCTCACCAAACTCAGTTTTATCTGTCTTACTTTTCTTGATCGCATCCTTTGCATCAGATGCGTAGGTATGAGATACATACTCCTGCTTGGATAACTGTGCAATTTTTTCCATTAGTTGATTAGTCAAAGTTCTAAGTAAAACTTGATCAGTTGAATCACCATCAAGGTAAATAGGCTCACCAAATACCATCTCAACTCGCCTACCTTTGGCACCACCTGACCAGTTGGTTGAATCTCTGCAGTATTAAACATGGCAACTGGAATAATTGGCGCCCCAGATTCAATTGCTAACCGGGCAATACCGGTGCGCCCCTTATAAAGGCGACCATCTGGTGATCTTGTTCCCTCTGGATAAATTCCAATGCAGTGACCCTCTTTTAACAAGCGCAAACCAGTTAATAAAGCTGCCTCACTTCGCTTGCCACCAGCGCGATCAATCGGCACCTGACCTAAAGCGATAAAGGTTAATTTCTTAATGAAGCCAGCTAAACCTGGTGAGGTGAAGTACTCACTCTTTGCTAAAAAGGTGACATTACGCGGGACAACTAGTGGCATAAAGATTGAGTCACTAAATGAAAGGTGATTTGAGGCGATGATTACCGCTCCGTTGGTGGGCACATTTCGAAGACCAGTAACCTTTGGCCTAAAGAGCAACATCAAAAGTGGAATCAAAAAGGATTTCAACAGCCGGTATGCCATATCCCCTAATTTAGTGGCAAAGGGAATCTATGACACCATCTGAGCGTGAATTCAATTCCAAATGCTGCAGGATTCACCCTTTCTGGGGGGAAAATCGGCGTTTTAGTTTTGCATGGATTTACCAGCACCCCAATTGCTATCAAACCCTGGGCAGATTATTTTAACCAACAAGGTTTTACCGTGAGTGCGCCATTACTTCCGGGCCATGGCAGCAATTGGCAAGAGCTCAATGAAATGAGTTGGCAGGATTGGTATGCCGCGGTTGAAACTGCTTTTAATGAGTTAAAGAGTAAGTGTGAGCGAGTTTTTATCGCTGGCTTCTCAATGGGCGGCACCTTAGCACTTAGGTTGTGTCAGATTCATGGCAATCAGATTGAAGGGCTGATGCTGCTTAATACCCCAATTCATGATCGCAGGTGGTTTATAAAGTTAACACCGTTGGCCAAATTTCTTATTCCTTCAATTAAAAAAGGTCCAACAGATGTTGCCGCCCCCAACCCACCAAAACACGCATATGGTCGCACCCCGCTAAAAGCATTTGATTGCCTGCGCCAACTTTGGCGAGTTGTTGAGCGAGATTTATATCTTATTGATTTACCAATTATGGTCGCTTATTCAATTAATGATCACGCAGTTGATCCAGCAAATTCGCAAACCATAGTTGATAATATTTTTTCAGTAGATATCAGAGAGGTAGTATTTGAAAACTCTTATCACAATGTCTGCATTGATTTTGATTCGCAGCAATTAAATATTGAAAGTAAATTATTTATCGAAGATGTACTGGCTGGAAAATTAAAGCGGGGCAGTGATTTTAATGAATCAGATATCGTCGATGCTCAATTTGATTCAATCATCTCGGGCTTATCACTTGATCAATCAGCACCGACCACCTATCTGGATGAATTATCCAGAATTGAAGAATCAGAGCGGTTCATACCGCCAAATCCTAAAAAGATTGATCTAGATCAGATGCAGCGAATAGCTGCTGCCTTATTTGTTGGTAGCAGTTTTTATCTTGTTTTATTTGGTTTTACTGATTTTGAATTCTTTGGTCCTTGGCCAAGCATTCTGGGATATCTCACCTGCGTTGCCACAATAATCTGGCGCACAGCAAGAAGTGAT
>JGI25908J49247_10000532_pt1 | contig 11608 bp, 6 predicted proteins | sample LauGreSpBDMM15SD_2_FD_49247 | JGI IMG/M metagenome (IMG submission 49247) | reverse complement strand
GGTGTTGAAGTTACGTCAAACTCTTTACGGTGGTCATGGTGACTTCCTTTATCCCAAACATTCAACCAATCGGTAAACTTATTTTTCACAATAAACTTTTTCCATTCTGGTTCATCCTTATCAACGTTTGCGGCATAAACCATTACCTGGCTTTTATTTTTCATAAAAAACTCATACAATTTAGGAGCTTCTTTTTGGCAATGTCCACAAGTAGGTGAATAAAAGAACACCACAATATAGTTTGCGTTAACATCCCATAAATTTTTATACACATCAAGTGAATCTTTATAGTTTACGTTCGGCATTTTTTTACCGATAAGTAACCGCTCTTTGATGTCTACCTGTTCCTTTATTTTTTCAGTGGTCTTATTATCTACCCAGTATGCTTTGCCGGATAAATAATATTTTTTGTACAAATGAATGGTCAACGCGTCGATTCCCATAATTTTAGATTGCTCCGAATTGTTGGTAATATACCAAACGCAGTACTTAAACAACTCTTTATTGGCTGCAGCTTTGTTCAACAGTTTATCTACTTCAACAATCATTGAATCTGGCGAATAAGGAATTACTTTATTGATAAACTCGTCTAATTTAGGATGAAAAATCGGCGTTCTTAAAATATTGTCATCCGTCCAGTCAATATTGTCAAAATAATGATTTCTGTAATAAAAATAAGCGTAGTTAGAATCTAAAGGATTGGGGTTTTTAGGGATTTCAATTTCATTGGAAGCTTTGAATACTTTGGTTACAAAAGAACCTTTGTGGGTTTCCATAAATGCTTTCCTGTATTCCGATACTTCTGTGTCTAATGCAATCAATTGCTTGGTCACATTTACCGAATCTATTTTACTATTTTCTCTTAAGTCTTTGACCAGTTTGTCCTTGGTATTTACATATTTTAAGTAATCATAGAACACCGTATTTTCTGAAGAATTGGTAATTTTCATATTACTTACAAAATCTGCGGTATCGGTTTCCATCGAAAAATTTTGCTCATCGGTAACGATGGCTTCAAAATAATTATTTCCTGGCAATACAATTAAATAAATCCCGCCATCAAGTTTTGAATTTCCTTCAAAAGTAAAATTCCCATTTTTATCAACTTTAGCGGTGTCTTTGAGGTATTGTTTGTCACCATAATAGTTGGCCAAATAACAAACCGTATCCCTCAATCCGTTTACTTTTATTTTGATGGCATATTTTTCTTCTACCTTTATTGTTGGAGTAGAAGTAGTAATTGTAGAGGAAGTTGACGTTGAAGTTGTAGTCTGTTGTGCATTCACTCCCAAAATAAAACTGAACATTACGATGCTTATGATTCCCTTTTTAATTCCTAAATGTGCCATATACCATTTTTAAGTCGACCAATTACCAATTTGCAATAACCTTAAAAAAACGCAAAATAGCAGTATAAATTGCATTTTTCAATCTGCTAAAATATATTTACCCTATTAAACACAAAAAAGCCCGAAGAAAAATCTTCAGGCAATTTTTGTTTAACTTCTAATTAACCAAGTCATAGTTTGTTGCATTCGCTTGATTGTTCGTATATTCCTAATTCATAGCATTAGGTAACCGTTTGGTTATCAAATTTTTCTATTCATAAAAATTCACAGCTAAAAGGGCAAAAAAAAAGCGTCATGTTTATACAACATAACGCTTTAAAATGGCGGTCCGGACGGGACTCGAACCCGCGACCTCCGCCGTGACAGGGCGGCATTCTAACCAACTGAACTACCGAACCATTTATTTAAAAGCAATATTGAAAGTTTCCACCTTAGCGGTCCGGACGGGACTCGAACCCGCGACCTCCGCCGTGACAGGGCGGCATTCTAACCAACTGAACTACCGAACCAAATTAACCTTATGGTGTTTGATATAAATCAACTGAAACTTCCAATAAACTTTAAATCACCCTCTTTTGGGAGTGCAAACATAGCATTTACATTCTTATAAACAAAACGCTGATTAAATATTTTACCATCAAACATGAAAATAAAAAAATAATAAATTATAATATACTGTTTCATAGATTATTGAAACAAATAAAAAATTTAAAGTTTTAAATACTTTAATTTAGTTTCAACTCCACTTGACATTGAAATGTATTGAAAACAAAATAATTTCCAGATTCCTTGTCCACATATTCGAAAACAAACATTTTTCTTTGTATTTTTACCCGATATAGCAATAACATAGCATTCACTTATAAATATAGTTGCCCCCAATGAAAATAGGTATATTTTTCGGTGGCCAGTCAAGGGAAAGGGAAATTTCTTTTGCAGGCGGAAGAACGGTTTATGACAACTTAAATAAAGATCTGTTTGAAGCAATTCCAGTATTTATAGACAGCACAGGAAATTTTATTTTACTCAATTGGGAATGTATTTATAAAGGTACAATCAGAGATTTTTACCCACCCGTGAGTGAAAGCCCTATTTCTGAAAACCATTTCCAATTGTATATTGAATCTCTTGGAGAGTTGAATGATGAAGCTATTGATCAAATTGTTTCTAAAGTTGGGAAGAGAATATATCCACATCAATTTAAAAACTATTTTGATTTTGCATTTTTAGCATTACACGGTCCTTACGGTGAAGATGGAAACATTCAAGGTATTTTGGAATGGAACAATATTCCCTATTCTGGGGCAGGAATATTGCCTTCGGCCATTGGGATTAACAAATTGGTACAAAAAGACTTGATGAAACTGGCAGGTTTTATCAGGCCTGACAACCAGATGATTTCTAAAGCTAACTGGCTCAAGAACACTGACCGTACACGTTTATTTATTGACCTCAAAAGCAAATTCAATTTACCATTAGTCATCAAATCTCCTTACCAGGGATCATCCATTGGAGTGTCTGTGATCAGTAAAGACGATGTAAGTTTGTTCGAAGAAGCGGTCAACAAAAGCTTTTTCATACAACGCATCCTAGCAAGTACCTGGAATAATTATTCCAACGAACAAAAAGTAAATTTCATAAGAGAATTAACTGACATCAGGGTTGGGATAGGTTTGCCAGTTTACATTGACAATGAAACAGTATTTAACCCTGACCAATTGTTGATTTTTATCAATAATTATTTACAAAAAAATACTTCAGTCTTGCTTCAAAGTGTTGATGGAGAAGAAGAAGTGCTGATTGAAAAATTTATTAAAGGAAGAGAATTCTCTTGCATCGTCATTCAGGATGAACAAGGACATCCAATTGCTTTACCACCAACAGAAATCATCAAAGGAAATGACGTTTTCGATTACCGTTCCAAGTATTTACCTGGAATGAGTCGTAAAGTTACCCCTATAGACTTGCCAGAGGCAGAAATTGAAAAAATCAGGAAAAGCTGTTCGGACCTGTATTCAAAATTACATTTCAATGTATATGCCCGCTTGGATGGTTTTTATACTGAAAAAGGAGAGATATTCCTGAATGACCCCAATACCACTTCAGGCATGTTACCCTCTTCTTTTTTCTTCCATCAGGCGGCAGAAATCGGACTTAATCCATCTCAATTTTTAACCTATATAATCAGAACCTCTTTAGCGGAAAGAATTAAGACCGGAAAAAAAACACGTTCTATCCATCAATTACTACATCAACTTGATGATGCGATTTCGCATTTCAGGAATATTGATACCAACAAAATTAAAGTAGCCGTCATCATGGGAGGCTATTCTTCCGAAAGACATATTTCTGTTGAAAGTGGTCGAAACATTTATGAAAAACTGGCTTCTTCAAGCAAATACGAACCTATTCCAATATTTTTAACAGGCAGTGATGAAGCATTTGAAATGTATGAAATCCCTGTAAATGTGATGTTGAAAGACAATGCAGACGACATCAAAGAAAAAGTATTGTTAGGAAATAAAGAACCAAAACATCCTATCATTCATAAAATAATGCAGGAAGCGGCTCAAATTACCGCCAAATATGTCACTAAAAATTTACTGTATCCTGAACCAATTAGCTTCACACAATTAGCAGCGAAAGTGCAGCGGGTATTTATTGCATTGCATGGAAGACCTGGTGAAGACGGCGCATTACAAGTGGAACTTGAAAAGGTACACTTGCCCTACAACGGCTCAGGAATAGTAAGCTCTCAAACCACCATCAATAAATATGAAACCAACAAAACCCTGAGGGAACATGGTGTTTTGGTTGCCAACCACCGTTTGGTAAATATGGAAGAGTGGCTGGAAAAACCCAAAGAATTGATAGATGAAATTGAAAAAGGGTTTAACTATCCCTTTATTGCGAAACCAGCTGACGACGGGTGCAGTTCAGCAGTTAAAAAAATCCACAACAGGGTTGAACTGATTGCATTTACCAACCTGATATTCAGAGAAGAAGAAGAAGATATCAATTCGAGCGATGCGCAAACATTAAAACTCAAATACAAAGAAGAATTTCCACTCAAAAAAACTTACCTCATAGAAGATTTGATTACAAAAGGCAAAGCCCAACACTTCCTGGAAGTGACTGGGGGCATGCTCACAAAATTCAATGAGGATGGTGAAATCATCTATGAAATCTTCGAACCTTCTGAAACATTGGCTTCGGGAGAAGTGTTGTCACTAGAAGAAAAATTTTTAGCCGGAGAAGGCCAAAACATTACCCCTTCACGTTTTTCAAAAGACCCAAACTTACAGCAAAAAATCAGTGAAAGTGTAAGGGCTGAACTGGCAAAAGTTGCCAAAATATTAAACGTCCAAGGCTATTGCAGGATNGATGCTTTTGTAAGAATATTTGAAGATGGAAAAGCCGAAACGGTTATCATAGAAATCAATTCATTGCCAGGAATGACTCCAGCAACCTGTATCTTTCATCAGTGCGCAATCAACCATTATAAACCTTACGATTTCATCGATAATATTCTTGATTTTGGAGCAAAACGAGTAGCATTTTCAAACATTAAGGTATAAATTATAATATTAAAAGATTTATTTAGTTTAGTTAAAAATCAATTTATGTTTAATAAAGTCAATTCAAACAAGGAAGTACTTGCACATATTGGAATCATTGTGGGTTTGTTCTTAGCCATCATCTTGTTTTTCTTTTACGTGTATTTACCCTATACTACCAACCATGGCGAATCTGTTACTGTACCCGATTTGACAGGTATGAAAATAGATGAACTGGAAGATTTCCTGGAGTCAAAAGACTTGCGTTATCAAATCAATGATTCCACTTACGACCCTAGAATTAAGCCACTTACGGTAATGTCACAATACCCAAAACCTGGCTCAAAAGTAAAAGAAGACAGAAAAATATACCTTACGATAAGGGCAATCAAACCACCACAGGTTAAAATGCCTCGTCTGGTAGATGCCTCCATTTTGAATGCACAAATGGTAATTCAAAGTTACGGATTGGTGTTGGGAAAAATTGAATACTCCCCTCATTACGCTGAAAATGCAGTTTTAAAACAAATGGTGAACGGTGTTGAAATTGCTCCTGGAACTTCAGTAAGCAAAGGCACTAAAATTGACTTGGTAGTAGGCAACGGATCAGGTGATATTGTGGTTGACATTCCATCATTGATTAAAATGCCAATCGACGAAGCATTACTGGTAATCAATGGTTTAGGAGTTGAAAAAGGCTCTGTGATTTATGATGACAAATCCATTGCACCAACAGGAACCATTATCAAACAAAAACCAGAACCAGGCCCAGGAAAACAAATTAAAGCTGGAGAATACATAGATTTATGGGTATCAGGAACAGCACCAGCAACACCAACAATAGATGACGAAAATCAATAAAATAGTATTTATTTTCCTGCTCCATTTGGGAATCGTATATGACACTTGCGCTCAGGCAAGTGTTACTCCTTTACGTCATTCCCAACGTATCAATGCTCCAATTTCGAACACATTGAGGCAGTCCAATAAATCTAATTTAACAACAACTCATCAAAGATTAAAAGCACTTGGAGACACCGTCAGTATTCCTTTTTCGGACAATTTTGACAATGCTAAAAGTTTAAATACAGCACTTTGGCAAGCCAATTCCAATGTTTTGGTCTCAGATTCTGCTGGCATTTTTTTCTTTAAATCCAATACAATAACCCTAGACGGCTCAAAAGCATCAGGAACAGGCTATAACACGAGTAACATTTATGGCAAAGGAGATTCAATAGTATCAAAACCCATCAACCTAAATGCAACCAGTAATACTTACCTTAGTTTTTATTGGCAGGCAGGTGGTTTATTCGATGCTCCGGATTCAACGAAATTTGATTCTCTTGTCGTTTCTTTTTATACTCCCAATAGCAAACAATGGGTAAATGCATTGGTGTTAAAATCAGCCATAAAAATGGTGACTGATTTCAAATTTGCCACGATAAAAATTGCAGATTCTTTGTTGTACAATGGATTCCAATTCAAATTCCAATCTTTTGGAAATATTAGTGGAAGAAAAGATGCATGGAATATTGATTATGTAAAACTAGATAAAAACAGAACAGCTGCAGACTCTATTACACTTGGCTATATTTCTCTTCCATTTATCGACGACTTCACCAGTAATCATGACAGGTTAAACACGACTTTATGGATAAAAAGTGGTGTAACCATCAACAATACGAACGCCATCAATCCTCCTACAACCAATGTGGTCACTTTTGATGGGATTGATTCCACAGGTTCTCCCTATAATTTCAACAATGGTTTTGCTTATGGTCCTTGTGATCAATTAATTTCTCAGCCGATAAACTTATTCGGGTTAACTGCAAAAGACAGTGTTTATTTCAGTTTTTATTGGCAGGCGGGCGGTTTTGTGGAATTACCGGATTCAGTTCAAACAGATTCTCTTTCTGTATTTTTTAAAACTAAAGTTGGGAGAACTTGGGCAAAAGTTTGGACCTACATGCCGGATAAAGACTCACTAGACCCAACTCAATTCAACTTTGTGGCTATCAAAGTACCCGACAGTTTGATGTATAACGGGAGTCAATTTAAAATACAATCCTTTGGCAATCAATCTGGCGCCTGGGACAACTGGCATATAGACTATGTCAAATTAGATTCAAATAGAAGTAAAAATGATGCAAGATCCAAAGATTTCAGTTTAAACAATATTAATTATTACAATACACTTTTTAAAAAATATACAGCTATTACTTCAGAACAATTCAAAGGATTTGAAGCCCAGGAATTAATGGATACAATTCAAATAAATCTTTTCAATTTTATCAATGCAAAAACGTCAAGTATTAAAATCCATTCTGATTTTAAAAATAACAATACGATTATTGATTCATCAAATTATTTGGTTTTAGAAGCTTTGCCATTCCCAAAATTTTACACACAAAAAATTGGTGTAGACAAAAGTAAATTCTTAAATCTACCCGACAGCTGTAACATTTCCAATAGTAGCTTTCTCGTTGATGGAATAAAGCTCAATGATATTATTAGAAACAATGACACCCTAAAAATCACGTCTAAAATCACCAATTACCTTGCTTATGATGACGGGTCGGCAGAAGGAGCATTTGGAATTAACCAGGCCGCGGGCAGGGTTTTGTATAAAATCAAACTCAATAGACCCGACACGATATCTGCGGTAGATATTGCCTGGGTAAAATCAGTGGTCAATTTAGAAGGAACCACTTTTAAATTATTGTTGATGCCAACCCTTAACAGTATCCAATTTTCGAAACAATTATTGGTTGGCTATGGAGATTCTTTAAATGCCTTTACCAGGTATACATTAGACTCGGGAATAATTGTAAAAGACTCTTTTTACATTGGTTATGAACAAAATTCAGATATAGTTTTAACAGTAGGGTACGATAAAAATACCACAAGTAATTTGAATATTCTTTACGGAACAGGCTATATTCCTGGAACAAGTACTTACCATTGGAGACCTTTTACACAGGTTACCGGAAGTTTGATGATGAGACCCATTTTTGAAAGAGGCGTAAAAACCTCCAAAGATAGAAAAGCCAATCCACCAGTAAATGATATACTCTTGTACCCAAATCCTTCTCAAGGTTTGCTTACTGCTGAAAATGATACCATCGACCAACTCAAAGTTTTCAGTCTCATTGGCAACGAAATACAAGACGACCAATATTCCTTAAGCAGTAAGGATAAATACAACAGACAAACCATTAACCTAACAAAATTAGAATCAGGATTTTACATCTTATTTTTATACCACAGCAATACGGTGACTTCTAAAAAAGTATTCATTCAACCTTAACCTTAATTCATGATGGCTGATATTACCTGCTCAGAACTTAAAGAGAGAAAAAACAACAATGAAGCATTAAACATTATTGATGTTCGTGAAACTTACGAATACGAAGCGGTCAATATGGGGGCAATCAACATTCCTTTAGGGCTGTTGCCTCACAAACTTGATGAAATCGCTTCATTCAAAAATGTAGAACTTATCATTCACTGTAAATCAGGAAGAAGAAGTGATAACGCAAAAAAATTCCTGGAACAACAAGGTTTTACGAATGTGAGAAACCTTTTGGGAGGAATTGATGAATATTCAGTAACAGTATAATCCTTCTTTCAACTTTAAAATTCCCATAAAAATGAGGTACATTTTTATGGGGATTTTAATGCAACATTATTGCATATTAAATACTTTTTTGCATATTTGTACCAGATGAATTCATTGGTAAAAATTTTACGCTACTCTTTTTTGTGCATGCTCCTAACTATTGGGTCATGTCATACTTTGATAGCCCAAGAACCAAGTCCCAATTGCAACTATATTTTTAGAGGCAAAGTAATTAACGGAGAAACGAAAGAACCCTTTGAAGGCGTTGTAATCACAATTAAAAACACAGGCAAAGGAAACACTTCCAATACATTAGGAAATTTTGAACTTCACAATTTATGCCATAAAACCTATATCCTCAGGTTTAGTTTTACGGGCTTTAAAACCTTAGAAGTAAAGTACCATATCCATTCGGATATAAATGAAGTCATTCAATTGCATGCTGATACCTGTCATTTGGCATCAGTTACTGTAGTTGCTAAAGCTGACAATGCAACCAAAGTGCAATCAGTATTGGAACTCACTGAAAAAGAGCTCGATTTAACCCGTGGACAATCTTTGGGTGAAGCATTGAAAGTACTTCCGGGAGTAAATGCTATTCAAACTGGTCCAAGTATTTTTAAACCCGTCATTGAAGGTTTGTATGGAAATAGGGTATTGCTGATGAACAATGAAGTAAGGCAAGAAGGGCAAAACTGGGGCGCAGACCATGCACCAGAAATTGATCCTTTCGTAGCTACAAAAATTAGCGTTATCAAAGGTGCAGGTACTGTAAAATATGGTGCGGATGCACTGGCAGGTGTCATACTTATTGATCCCTCAGATTTAAGAAGAGAAATTGGTATAGATGGCCAACTCAATGTGGTTGGAAACTCAAATAACAATCAAGGTATCGTTTCAGGAATTATCAATTATGTACCTGCTAAATGCAATAACTTTAGTAGTAGAATTCAAGGTACAATAGATAAAGGTGGTAATTACAAAACCCCTGATTATTACCTCAAAAACACTGGAAGTAGCAACTATAATGGTTCTTGGGCAATGAATTATACCCGCTCAAAGTGGGGTATAGAATTGTTTTATAGTTTATTTAATAATAAAACAGGAATTTTTGAAGGCGCTCATTTACACACAGTAAGTGATGTTGCAAATGTAATCGCCAATGGAAAACCATTTGCAATCTCGGGGTTCAGTTATGACATCAACAAACCTTATCAGGAAGTAGTGCATGAACTCTCAAAGGCCAAAACATATATTCAACTCAACCCAAAATGGAAAACCTCACTCATACTCGCAAGACAATACAATTACAGGGCAGAATATGACCTAGATCAACCTTTGAGAAATATTATATTGGGAAAGAATGTCCCTACCATAGATTTTAGCCTTACCACCTACACTGCCAACCTGGAATTGACCCATCAAAAAATCAACAATTTGAAAGGCCAATTTGGATTGGTTACTTTAATCCAAACCAATAATGTTTCCTCCACCAATACAAGATTATTCATTCCCGATTATACCGCCAATACTTTCGGCTTTTTTGCCATTGAAAAATGGAAAAAACAAAAACTTGAAATAGAAACTGGTTTTCGCATTGAACAAAAAACATACGACATCACTAGAACGAAAAAACCAATATTAGCATTAAATTATGTTAATTTTTCATGGAGTTTGGGAGCTAATTATTTTATCAACGAACATTGGAATACTTCCCTCAATATTGGTCAGGCACGAAGAGCACCGGCCATCAATGAGCTTTTCAGCGGTGGCTTACACCATGGCGACGGCGTATTTGTTTTTGGTGACAGTACCTTGCAACCTGAATCTTCCCTCAACCTGCATTGGGTTACCAATTACTATTATAAAAATACTTTTGGTGAAATAAACATTTATCAAAACACCATTCAAAATTTCATTTACTTCAAACCTTATGGACAATTACTCACCACTGTGAGAGGTACATATCCTGTTTTTAATTATACACAAACCAATGCAGTATTCAGAGGAATAGACGCCAGTTTTAATCAAAAAATCCATTCTCACATTACCCTAGGTTCAAAAGCCAGTTTCATCTGGGTTTATGACCAATTGAAACAAGATTACCTGGTATTTATTCCAGCAAACAGGTTTGAAGTCAATGCAAAATACCAGTTTAAAGACCATGGAAAAATTCATGAACCTTATATCGGATTTCAATACCAATATGTATTTGAGCAAACAAATACTCCCCAAAAAACAGTAGTCGATGCAAAAAACCAAGGCGTAATTTTTAATAACCTCGCAAATACAGGCGATTACCTCGCCCCTCCTCCATCCTATCAATTGCTTGGTTTATCTGCAGGTTTAATCATTCCTTTAGGCAAACAACAAATAGGCATCAACCTAACAGTAACTAATTTACTGAATTCTAAATACCGCGATTACCTCAACAGGTTCAGGTATTATGCCGATGAAACCGGACGAAATATTTCACTAAAAATTAAATACTCCTTTTAATATTTTAACATTGCAACATTGTTGCATATTTAAAATATTAAACTATATTTGTATTGTAATTCTAATAATCAAATTTAAAATAAAAAAACAATGAAAAAATACTTCATACTACCATTACTAGTTTCCGCATTATTATTCTCATGCAAAAAAGATGAGAAAAAAAACGACCCTGCACCAGAAGCGGAAAATGAAATCATCACCACAGTTATAATTGAATTTAAAGACTCTGTATCCAACACTTCTACAGTTTATCAATGGGAGAATTTAGGAGGATATGGTTTAGGATCGACCAGTACTGTTGATACCATAAAATTAAGTGCCGCTAAAACTTATTTGGCATCAGTATTATTGCTCAATAAAACCAATCCTGCAGCTGTTGATACCATTTCAAATGAAGTATTGGAATTAAAAAATGAGCACCAGTTTTTTTATGAAAGCAGTGCCAACTTAACCCTTTCAAGCAGTTATTTAACTACAGATAAAGACGATAACGGTGTTCCTGTAGGACTTTTCCCAAAATTTAAAACAGGAATTTCTTCTGAGGGAAATTTACAAGTCATTTTAAAACATCAGCCTGGAGTTAA
>JGI25908J49247_10000529_pt1 | contig 11644 bp, 11 predicted proteins | sample LauGreSpBDMM15SD_2_FD_49247 | JGI IMG/M metagenome (IMG submission 49247) | reverse complement strand
AGTGTACCAAATGCAGCCTATTGTATATCATTGAACGAACAATATAAGGCACAATCGCAAAAAGTGAATGATTTAGAACCCGCATATAATGAAGCATCAAAAATATATAATACGTGTAATAATCATAAAAATAAATGTGCGGGAATCACCACTGCAATTGATAATATTCAAAAAAATATAAATGACTATGATACAAAAATCGAGGACAAAAGAACAGTACTAAATACATGCAAATTTCTCAAAGAAGAATGCGACAAAAAGAAGCAGGAAATCCAGGATAAAATAACACAAATCAAAAATTTAACGATTCAAATCAATGCTAACAAACAAATATACGACGAAAACAAATGTGGTACATAATTTAGTCATTTACTCATATTTTATTCTATGTATTATATAGAATAAACTAAAAAATGCAACGGTTCAATACATCTATGACTGATACGCAGTTTAAAACATATTATCGTAATAAAAACGAGGAGTTATTGAAGTATGAATCTGGTTATGATGACGATTTAAAAACCATATCGAATCAAATAGAAACAGTAGACGCAAATATAAACCGTGTAATGCCAAATCTACGGCAGGCACAAATTGATGTTGATAGACATAACTCGATAAAATATCAATTAGAAATTTCGCGTAACCGATATCAGAGTGTTTCTCCTTTTATTCGTAGTATATTAAATTACAATCAAAAAATAAGCCAACTGAATAATCAAATAACAGATATTAATAATAAAATACCACCGGCGCAAAATAATCTTACCATGTTGACCACAGAAATGACTACTTATACGTCTACAAAGCAACAACTGTTATCGAATAAATCAATAATTACGGAAAATAAAAATAAAAATGATAGTGACCGGATTATTTTGATTCAACAACAATTCTATTATGGCAATCGCGAAGAAGGGTGTAAAGACCTCAGGGCTGTTATTGCGAAGCAAGAGGCGTTGTTGAACCAATACAATACAGAGTTAACCAGTTTAAATACACAATATGCGGATTGTGATGCTAAGTATAAGAATACATGTTCGGTAGAAGAGCGCAATGCACTCACTACGCTTATCGCCGAACGCGATGAACAATCAAAACAACTAGATCAAAAATATACGGAATACGATAGAGAATGCAAAGACAAGATACAAGACTGTGAACCGTTGCTATCCGTGTTTCAACAAAAAACGGCAGAATATGATGATGAAACCAAAAAAAGGAATAAGTTAGACGATGAATATAAAACCTGTATGGACCCGAAGAAAAATAAGTGTAAAGATGGTTACAATGATACCATTTTTAACAAGTCTGCGACAGAAACGAGTATTGATATGCTTAAGCCATCTACGCCGAAATCGAGCGAAGGGTTTACCCAATATAGCAGCACCGATAATGCAGATGCAACTCATGCAAAACTCGCCGCAAACTACAAATCGGTACAAAATGATTATACCAAACTACAAAATAACTTACAAGATTTGAATAGCGCAAATAACAACACCGTCAGTAAAACTTCCAGATATGCAGCCAAAAAGCAATTATATGATAATGCCATATACACAAATATATTATTGACCGCTCTAGCCACGTCTATCGTATATTACATATTCACTGACCTTTAGTAACAATATTATATCCCAATATGCTATAATATTATTTAGTAATGCCGTCATATATTCCTTATACTCGCAATACTCCACTTACATTGAATGCTCTAACATTCACAGAAGGGTTTGATTCTAATGCAGTGGTTTCACAATTAGCCACTATTAAAACGAACATTGGTTCATTAGAAACTGGAAGAAATCAGGCAATTCTCAACTCATACGATATTTCTACTACATTAGACAAAAACGGAAAATTACAGAACAACCCAAAATATAAAAAATATATTCCAATCAACGGTAAGACACGACCAAGTGCAGCCGATGAAATTATTCGCGACACCACACTATTAAATGATGCAAACAACCAAGTCTATATTCTGGGTTCAATCGCAGTCGCATCTTTAGTCATATTATCATTGTATATGTAGAAAAATGTACTACTATTATATAATGTCAACCACCGCCTCAGACCAAACTAGCATCCAGTCTATATTAACAACTATACAAACTATCTTATCGTCATTAGGCACAAATACAACAAACATTGACACAACCGCTATATCTAATGGATTATCTGAAGTTCGAACAATCACTGCAAATGCGGATGAAAAAAACAAACAACTGCTGTTAAAGCAAAATGAAATGAAAGCCCTAGTCGACAATGAGAACCAACGTATACAGACCAACATTCAACGTGTAGAAGACAATCTAATCACGAAAAAGCGCATGGTGGAATTCAATGAGAACATACGTTTACGCACAGAGCAATATAATCAAATTCTGCTTACATTTGTGTTGGCCATGGGTTTAATATTAGTTATTGTCATCGGTGGACGATTGATACCATTTGTACCTGAGTTTGTATTACAGGGACTTATTGTAATAATTGGTGTGGCTACGGTGATCCAAATGTTTATAATGTATTCAAATATGCAAGCCAGATCTCACCTGAATTATAACGAATTATATTTAGACAAACCGACTGTTGATACCCCAGAAGAAATTCAACAAAATAAGGCGGATGCGGCTGCATCTGGGGATTTATTGGGCAGCATTGATATAGGTGGTTGTGCTGGACCGGCGTGCTGCGATTCTTCTAACAATGTTGTGTGGAATGAAAGCTCGCGCAAATGTGTGCAAGGAGTTGAGAACATGGATGATTTTTTGGCGGAACGTTTGAAATATAACAAAAACATCGCATTGTCAAATTCGCCGAGCGAAATAAATATGTATAGTATAATATAGAATGCCCCGTAGCCCAGAAGATATTTTGACGGACCGGGAATTATTATTCCAACAAAAATATCTTAATCAGGTTCAAACAATCGAATCGCTAACATTATTAAATTCGTTTCTAACGTATGCGTATTTTATTTTTATCATATGGGCATTATACATTCTGTTTACTAAATACGATTTAAACATATATGTAAAAGCTGGCCTGGGTTTAATCGCAATTGCCTACCCGTTTATAATCCATTTGATTGAAATCGCGGTTTATAACACGAGTGTGTATATTGGCGCATTTATTACAGGTGATGCGGTCGATCGAGATATTGCTGCAGAAGAGAAGATGAAAGCGCGTTTGGACAAAGAATATTTGGAACGGGTCGAATGGGCCAGATTGAATGGACCAGAATAAACGGACCAGAATAAACGGACCAGAATAAACGGACCAGAATAAACGGACCAGAATAAACGGACCAGAATAAACGGACCAGAATAAACGGACCAGAATAAACGGGTCAGTATGAAAGGAATGATTATAGTTTTTACCGATTTTCGACAAAAAAAGGAGGGTTATTATGTTTACGTAAATGCATTGTATCCAACTGCATCGTGTATATCGGCCTACCATTACGATAAAAAATGTCCAGTTGTTTTTGGCGCCATTTTTCTTGATTTTCTAATTGTTTTTTATGCTCTTCATTTACAACAAAGTGCTTAAATTTCCACATGATGATGCAATATATATATTATTGTATCATTTTTCTTTTGTATGGTTGTATTGTATTTATTATAAATTCTCTACATCAATACCGTCATCCGTATCTTCTGCCTCGTCACTCGCATTATCTGCCGTCGCCGGTGGCAATTCATCGCGTTCATACTTAACACGAACACCCGACCAGGTTTGTTGACGCTTACGTCCAAATTCCTTGTCCATATATTCGTGTAATTCCTTTGGACTTGGCCCACGACCTCCATAATTCGACATATACCATATCGAGAATTCGTTGTTCAACTCCATTTGCTTGATTCGCCCATTCGCTTCTCTCGTAATACGATCGCGAATAAACTCGGATATGTAATCCTGACTCTGGCGATACTCATTGCTCTTTGACATCACAATATCGCAATCGTTTACCACACCGCCCGTTTTGAATGCAATTTCTACCAACATCGCGGCAAATACTTCCTTCCATGCATCAAACTTCTCCTCAATGTTTTTGTCCAACATAAACTGATGCGGCTTATCTGGGTCGTCATCGACCGGCGTTTCTGTGAATAATGACTTGAATGGAACGACACGAATGCGTCTCCATGTACCGTGATCATTTGCTTTCACCCCCATCAATGCGTTACATGCAACCGCCAACTTAAATTGCGGAATAAATGAAATGGTTTTGGGCATATACGGGGCTCTACCCTGAATCGGGTCCTTACCACTCGTCAATTGCTTCATCATACCTTCATTAATCACATCGCCTTTACTCGGCTCTTGCATTACCGCATACCGTATACCCTTCAATTGCACAATTTCCGGAGCAAGACCACCCACTTTGCCGCGTTTTTCCGTGACCAATGTGGTGGGAACATCGCCCTTATATTGGCCCAATACCTTTTCCATCAAATTCATCAACACGGATTTTCCGTTTGACCCAACGCCAATATACATGTTAAACGTTTGATTTGCCGATGTGCCGATTAGAGTCGACGACAAATGTTCCCACATATATTTACACAGTGCCTTATCCGGAAATAACTTATTCATGAAATCGTTAATTTCGTCCATTGTTTTCTTATGCACTGACGGATTCAACGGAATATAGTCAATATTGGTACACAATGAAATGATATCTTCAGGTTGTCCTTTACGGAAACATTTGTCCTTGAAATCGATGACACCATTGTTAAAGCATAATAAATATGGATTCGTGTCCATTTTCTCTAAAAATGACCCATCATAAAACAACTCTTTCGCTTCTGTCATGATGTTTTTCTTGTCATTTGTATTCGCCAACCGATTGCTGATCGCCAATATTTTAAGTGACCGATTTTTCTCAAAATCCGCGTCTTTCTCCAGATCGATCGCCTTTTCCACCGGAATTGCTGCTACATCCGCCATGCTGGTTGATCCTTTTTGATTATACAACGTGCGCAACGATTTCGATATCGCAAGTCGCAGTGAAGTGCCGGAATCGATTTCTTCCCATCGATTGTTTTTATACCGAAACCACATGTTTTTTGTAACACTCACACATACATATTCGTGCTTATACATTTGGTATAATACGTTTGCCAAATCGAAATCCGGCACTCGCTCTTTGGCATTGAATCCGGTGATTGTGTGTTCAATATAATAATCGAGCGTTCCGTGTAAAACCTTTTCATAGGCTTCGGGCGCATCCATTTTTGCCCAATGAATCAACGACAATTTGGTCAATCCGCCATGCAATCGTAAATCGAACTTTCTCCATGTATCGCACAAATCAGGAATGCCGCTGTATGAAAACGTACTGGATTTTGCACTAAACGCAATCCACACAATCAACAGTTTGGTGCTCGTATTCCTCAATACCCACCCAACTCGCTTCCATCTGTCATAAGATCCCTGTCCGTAATACTTCTCGGGCAATATCATCGTGTAATCATACACCGTCTTCAAATGATAATCATTTACGGAGCCTTCAGTTACTTCAATGAAATTGTTTACCATCACTTCCAATTCGTCTTTATTGCGGATACATGCAATCGTACTAATATCGTCCAAAATATCCGCACGATGTTGGATTTCCGCCGCAGCAGCAACCGTGTTAGAAGCCGGTGGACGATTCACATTACGCGTGGACGCATCTGTAAATTGTTTATACTCACTTACAAAATCGTTTCTCATAAACAACACCGCGTTGGATTTGTAACGAACGGATAACTTATGGATTTCTGTTTCCATATTTATTTTCGATACCGGGAAATCGCGATTGATAATCTCATTATCTGCCGGGTCAACCGTTATATTACAAACACGCGTCAGTCTGTAACGTTCATTTCCTGGCTTCCGTGAACCATAAAGTTGCCAATTTGTGGTACCTTTGCTGATTCCTTCGTCGAACACATCCTGCCAATTGTTAATCAATGGCAATTCCGACCACGACTCCTTTACTTTCGGCATAACTCGCTTACGCAGAATCTGCTGGACCGCATGATCGGCCTGTATACTAATCAACATATGAATACCATCCTTCGTGCAGTTTTTTTCCTGCACACGATTCACTGTTGGCTTTTCAAATATATAGACGGTGAATGCAGTGCTCTCATCCATCTGGTATATTTGTTTCAGTTCTTCTAAATAAATATCAACAAGGTCATCGACATGCTCCTTCGTATATTGTCGCTCGTCTGTGTCATATGTGTGACGCAAATCCAAGTCAACTAATATGGGCCCGTCTGCATCTCGTTGTTTTTCCGTCAAGTATTCCTTTTTATTTTGGGCGAGTACATCTCGATAGTACAAATCCAAAAAGGTTGGATACTCTGCATCCGTGATATTATATGATCCGCCGGATATTCCAGCATTACTGTCTCCAATGCGCGTATTTGTAATACTTACAGTTGCATTGGAATCTGTTTTCTTTTTAGCGAGATGTCTGGATAAGAAATCAAAAACATCTCGATAATCAGTAATGTGCGGTATTATTTTGGAACTGGATAATGGTTCAGTGTTACTTGACTCCATCATTTGATAGGTTATATTAATACCATATTTTTATTTTCCTTTCTATAAATCAATTTTTTGGGCGTAACCGTCCGTTGCAACGTTAAACAATACGTGTATTTTACACATGTATTATCGAAAAATTGATATTCGTTTAGCATCGTTATGCAAAATAATCTTCCTATTATATATAGAGTTAAAAATGAAGTTTTGCGAACAATGCGATAACATGTATTATATTAGTGTGAATGTAGACGACCCGAATAAGCTCGAGCATTATTGTCGCAATTGCAAACACGTGGATGCGACCATTGCGCAAGATGGTGGCTGTATTTTGGACGTCCAGTCGAATAATACCGAACAACATTTATCGCGAATTGTAAACAAATACACGAAGCATGATCCCACATTGCCTCGCAGTTTCACTATGAAATGCGCCAGTGATAAATGCAAGTCGAACGCGAACGCAAACGATCCGTATGTGAACCCCGAAATTGTGTATATTCGGTACGATGACGCAAACATGAAATATTTATATATTTGCACGGTTTGCGATACCACGTGGAAAACGAACCAACATAAATAAGGCGATGATATATGAAAAATTGATTTAATTATTTAGAAAATAAGATATGTATATATTATAACCTTATCGAAAATGGACCCGACCAATAATACTCAACCAATTGTCGCGAATTCGATGGATAGCGATGATGATAATTTTGTCCCTCCGCCTCCAGTCGATGCCGCCGAAGATACGGAAGACGAGCTCGAAAATGATAGCGATGATGACGACGTTCGACCCCCACCTCCGCCTGGCGCAGCCGATAGTGATGATGACGATGCAGTCGACACTGAAGACGATGATGCGGACGATACTGAAGATGAAGATGCTGTGGCCGATAGTGACGATGAAGACACTGGTTTTGCAGGTAAAGTTGCCCCTCAAACAACCGCGGCTCTACAAAATAAACAACCAAATATAGCAGATTATGATAGCGAGCCTGACGAAGATACCGATGATGACGAAAACTATTTACAAAAATTCGATGAATCGTTGCACACACAAATCATTGCGGATTACCATCCTGAAATGAAATCGCACAATTATGACGAGATTTTGAATATGTCAAAAGTGACGCGCAATGAATCCGGGGCAATTATTGACCCGCTACATAAGTCAGTGCCGTTTATCACTAGATATGAAAAAGCGAAACTGATTGGCGAGCGTGCGGCGCAGCTGGGTGCCGGAGCAATGCCACTCGTCGAAGTGGAAGAAAACATCATCGATGACTATGTGATTGCATCCAAAGAATTTAACGAGAAAAAAATACCCTTTATTATCAAACGACCCATGCCGAATGGAGGATGCGAATATTGGCGCATGGAAGATTTGGAGATACTTATGTAATGCAGCCGATGATTAGTTATTTGTATGTATATATTTTTTATCACATTGTTTCTGTTGCAGAAACCATGTTATTACGATTTCCAGTTTTTACCACAATCCAAACAGGTTACAAATATAGTTGCCGGTTCATCTGCACTACGCGTTTGCAATTCATAGTACGTGCATCGCTTCGATTTGCATTTGCGGCATGTAAACATATCAGTCGATGCCTGGATATTTGTAGTATATTTGTTTGCATCGCGCTTGATTTTTTGTTCAATCAATTCCTTCCAACGCATTTGATTCATTTCCTGATGTGTCATAAATGCCAGCGTTTGTGGAGTTATTTCGCCCGTTTTGAGTTGTTCCAACAATTCGACGTTTTTCAAATTGATATAAATGCTTCGCAGCCGGTCCAAATACAATTGTACAAAATGCGGGTTGTCCCACTTCTTGATTATTTTTTTACTGGTTCCTTCCTTAATCGCATAGTTAAATACACCTTTTTCCAGATTGGTGCTTAGTGTTTCATCTTCAATAACGAGCGCCAACTTTGCGCAAATATTGTTACGAAACTGCGTGGGATTTTCTACAGTGTGCATATTGTTTGTGTAACGCGAATTACCTTTATTTTGATTCAGCTAAATTAGTGTTTATATGAATCAATTTTACAACCGCCATGGCCAAGGCCAGCATTCGGGCGCGTATTATGCGTCTTCGGTCGTTTTCTGCGGAAACAACGACTTCATTATTTCCGCTTTAAGTGGGTCGGTTATTTTATGCGCGTCCAGGCGTTTCTCTACAAACTTCACCTGGTAAGCTAATAATGAGGCGTTTAGTAGCCCCGGTTGTCTCGACCGTACCAATCCTAATGTAAGCGCCAACAATGCTTTCGAAAATTTTTCCCGATAAAACCGGCATGTATCCAGGTTAACCGTTTCATATCCTTCATCTAGTATTTTTTTGCCAGCTTCTAATAACAATTTAAATCCTGTATATTTTGCGTACAAATAGATCTTTTCATCGATAAGCGAACCTATATTTGGGCAAATAAACAACACGTCGGTTTGTAGTTCATCTATGTGAAATGGGTATTTGTGTGTTTTTTCGAAATAGGAAGACACTTCTGCCGGGGTTTCTTTGAAATCAATGTCGGCCAATGCTTTACATATACGTGTTGCTATTTTATTGTAACTGATTTTCACTATATTTGGATTCGATTTGGCGGTTGAATCACATATTGTATTATCCTGAACGTCCGGCAATGCTACCGCGATAGTCAGTGAAACCGGTTTTGTTTCGTCTTTTAACAGTTCGGTCGGTAATTCAATATATGTTAAGAACCATTTAATGAGATAACCGATGTGTGATGCCAGATTTTTAGCCACATCTCTATTGTATGTTGTCCCATGTGCAGGTCTTACTAATATATCAATGTCTTCGCTTATATATTGCGGATTGCCCGAGATTTGTCCCAACTCCAATTGTATCGCCTTTCCGCCTTTGAAAATGAATTCATAATCTTGCCCGGCCATTTTATCCGATAATATGCCGAAAATAATTAAACATGTGCATAATGTCATATTGAATCGTGTAAAATCGATGGGTTTATCTGCGTACATGGTATTGCCGTGCCAATAAGGGGCATTTTTGGTTGGGACATAATATGTCGGTATCATCGTTTGAACCATTTCACAAATAGACCATATATTTTGTATTTCGTTCTTTGCCATGGGTATCACATTATCTTGGGCGAGTGCGTCTTTTATTTTGTCTCTCAAACTAATCAATTCAGTGGGAGTCTTATTGAAAATGGGTGCCCAAAATGCAGGAATTGCGTTTAATGGATAGCCGGTTTGACCTGGCAATTCAAACGGCAATGATAGTTTTACCTTAGCCGGCATAGAGGTCTTTTGTATAGACGTAGCGATTGCCGATGGTTGAGCGACAGATAAGTTTTGCAATTCTACCGTTTTTTGTCGTCGTTCCGTCTTTTGTTTAATTGGTTCATCTATTTGTGGTTGATTTGTTAAACTGTTTACATGTACAAATTCTGGGGCCTGCTCGACAATTGTCTGTGGTATTTCGGGCTTTGGCGTACGTGCCGCCTCATCCGCAATCAATTGCTGCAATCGTGTTTGCGCGGCTTCATTCAAAGTATTTGTATCCGCCCCTCTTTGGATCAATTCGTTTATAATATACACATTTCCCACATCGATTGCCGCCGAAAGCGCGGTAATATTCCCTTTAATGCTCGCCAAATTTATATTTCCAGAATTACGGTTAAATTCTATGATTATACGGCGGACATCTTGCACGTTGTTTAAATGACGTATTATTATACACAAAAATGGTACAAAACCGATTAATGGCGTGACACTTTGTTTATATATTTTTTTATTAATTGGCATGTAATCAGCCGCAATCGGTATCAATGTATTAATGCCGGATTTAAGTCGCTTCATGGAGCGCATCAATTCTTTTACACTTTCTTCGTATTTTGATGTTTCCTGATCGGTTTGTGTTTTGTAAATAACATGAAACGTATTGTTAAACATACTTCTAAAATCATCTCGGTGCTTTACATTTAATATTTGTTGCGCAATGGGTTCGCCGCCGCCAATATACAGTTTATTTTTCCGCGTAATCGCATTTTTGTTGTTGGTCACGTTTGTTCCTTTCACATTATGTTTCAATTTCGATTTTGTTACACGATTTTTTGGCATAATAGTTATATTATGTCAAGATATAAGTATGTCGGTGATGCAATTGTCTAAATGTACTCTTCTTCACTCAACTCGCCCGTACATTCTAGAAAATTTTGTGGCTGTTCCATGGTTACGAAAACCGTTTGTAGCTTTTGAGTTTTTTTTGATGGCTTCGATTGCTTCGCTAGCTTAGGTGGCTTTGCTTTGGCCGCTTTCTTCGCCGGCTTACGCTTTGACTTTGGCTTGACTTCTTCTTCCTCTTCCTCATCTTCTTCTTCTTCCTCCTCTTCTTCTTCCTCTTCTTCCTCTTCTTCGTCATCATCTACTACAAAATCGTCTTTCACGTATCCCGACTTGGTACGAGGTAGGTCATCGTCTTCATCGTCTTCCTCCTCATCGTCGTCTTCATCGCCAATATCATCAAACCCGCCATGCAAATAGTCGTAAATCGAATTCCATTCCACCTCACTTAAATTCACATACGCATCATCAGCACCTTTAGCGAGTAAAATACAGCTGCCAAAGAACAGAACCGTGTCGACGGGTGGCGGAAACTCATATTTGTTTTCGCTGTTTGCACGCCCGTCAGCCTTACCATACAAGCAAACGTGATACGACTTTCCATTCAACTCAGGCACGACCCATTCAGTATACATTTTAAATCCAGCCGCCGACTTTAGCCCCGCCTTTTTATACAACTCGGCTTCGTCGAACTTTTTAATCGTTTGCTCGGTAACCGAGCCAGTTTTGTCAATAATTAGAACCGTGAGTGACATGCTTACTCTATATACAAACCAACTTTTATATTGCTTCGCTTTATTATTTTTATGTTTGCGACTTTCACGTTAAAATCGACATATAGGATTCTGTGAATCATATATACAGGCATGCTCGATACACTATTCCACCTTATACTTAATATATTCATATCATTATTCATAATTTATTGTTGTCATAGTGGATGGGAATATTTGAAAGATACATATACGCATAAAAAGAC
>JGI25908J49247_10000525_pt1 | contig 11671 bp, 17 predicted proteins | sample LauGreSpBDMM15SD_2_FD_49247 | JGI IMG/M metagenome (IMG submission 49247) | reverse complement strand
GGTTGAAGCCTTTTCAGCACTACCAATTGGATCTCTATGATCAATTGCATCAAATTTTTCTGTAAACACAGACTCAATCTCAGATCTTGTACAACCAGTACCAAATAATAACCATGCCATTTTATGTTGATAGTTATTAATATTACCTTGTACACATTGATCATCACCCATAAAGTTCTTAGCAATAACATCAAACTTCCAACTAACACTAGCTGAACTAGTCATACCAGTAGTAACAGGTTTATCAGTAGGTATTTTTAGATAGTCATCAACACGTATATCATATTGTTCTAACCACATATCTATATCATGTCTCTTATGTCTACCATTTACTCTTAAACAAGTTTGAGTACGTGATACTGCATCTGGTTTTTTTGTAATTAGTTCTGACTTTGTATTAATACCAAACGGTGCTCGAGTAAATCTACTAGGATCTTTACATGCTTTATCTACTAAAATACCTTTAGTTAATAAGGCAGCTCTAATAGCTTCAAAGTATGCAGTGTATATTGGACGATCTGCTAAGGGTTGATCTAATACTAAAAGAAAGTGAATTGACTTAGATGCTGATGATGTCATAGTAGACCATGGCATACCACTCTCTTTGATTAATCTAATTTGTTCCTTCATACTAATTGGATTACCACTTACATCAGTATCCATTTCAAAAAGGAATGTACGTAATTTAGTTACATTAGTAATTTTACGAGTGGTTTTTTTAGTCATCGCATTAATACTAACATACTCTGAGTTCTCTAACTTAAGAGTACTAACTGGAAATGTTTTATTCTCATAGTATGGACCTAGACATGTCCAATCATCTGTATCAAATACTGTATCTAGAAATTGTTTTGTTAATATGTTCATAATTTTAAAATAATTTATTTAATGTTTCTTGTACCTGTTGTGGTACTTTTACTTGTTTAGGTTCAGGTTTGTCAATAAACCTAGATCTAGCATACCAATTAGCAGCGCCTGAATTAAATTGTATTAGATATTTAGTATCTGTTTCTTTAATAACACCTCTAAAACCAGATTTAAGAAGTCTACAATCTGTAGTATTAATACAGATAACTTGCTTATATGGTTTTAGATGATCATATTTCTTATCCCAAGACATAATTAGTAAATGATTTTTTCGTTTAAAATAAAACCAGGTTCAGTATCATGGTTTACTAAGATACCACATGATTTAAGTTTCTTTACAGATCTTTTAACACTTGAGATACTAATCTTAGTCATATCTGATAAAGTACTTGTAGTCATCGGTGTTTTAATAGCTTGTACCATTAGTGCAATTAAACATAGTTTCTCATAACTATTTAGCCAATCTTCTCTCAAGATATGATAAATGTCATTGACAATTGGATTTGCATGATTACCATTCTTATAGACTGGTTTAAATTCTGCTTCCATTGCAGTTTCTACTGTTTCTCTAAGCCACTCTAAGTTAGCGACTACATTCTTTTGTGTGTTTGTGTTCATAATTTATTTTTAATTTGATTAATTAAGGGAGAAGCTTAGTGCCTCTCCCTGTTTTAGTTTTACTTGTTAGTTAATTTCTCTCTACCACTTAGGATTCTTAAACTTAGTGCGATATCTGCGATTGAATCTGGTAGTGGATCTCCGTAGTAGTCTCCATCTCTTAGTCTTTCGATAGCGGTGACCAATTCGATTCTTCCATCTTCCATTGCTTCAATCATTTGCTTTAGCAATTCTTCTTGTGTTGGTTGTTTGTTTATCATAATGTTTATTTTATTTAGTTTGCAACTTTGTTGTTACATATGTTATACAGTATATATATTCATTGTTTCAAATAAAAAAGTAAGTTTTTAAAAAAACATGTATTTTATGTAATATTAGTACCTTTAATGTAACCAGAAGACTTAAAAAAGGCCTTTCGACCTTTAATTTATAATGATTCTTAATAGTGGTTAGATTTTTATTAAAGTTATTAGCATTTCAAATTCTTGTTTGGCTGCTATAGCCTCGTCTAAGCCATTCTGGTAATATCCAGAGCAACCTTGATAGTTGTTATCTATTATATTGTCTACCTTACAAAGAATGTACTGTAAGCCATCTACTAAGTCTGAATCATGGTCTAATGACTCTATTACCAGTTTCATTTGATTTTTGATGTTGTGAATTTGTGTTTTCATATTGTTTATCTTTTAATTATAAAGCTAATATACTACAAATATTTGACATAAAAAAATAAAGTTACGAACAATTTATAAAACTAGTTTGAAACAAAGCATGAGTTGCTGGTATAATTAGTATCAACAGCCAAAGCACTGCTTCGCTAAGGCACTCTCTTCAACGTCATGTGACCGAGACGAGAGGGTTGATATATACATTAGCATACTGATTTCTCATAATGGTCAATATGTGTTATTATTTTATTTTTTTTATTTAATACCGGTGTTTACTTGATCGTTCACCGGTATTTTTTTGTTCACTTATGAGCAAAAAAGAACCCCTTACAAAATGGCTAATGTAAGGGGTTCAAGCCTAAAATATCAAATTGAAATTATGAGAAACAATCTGATATACTATATATTCTAATTAATTATGCAATAGTTACTGAGTCGATCCACACATAGTTTTGAGTCCAAGCTGTTTGAGTTACACATGAAAAAAATACATAATTACCAGCCATAGCAATAACATCTCCCGATGCTAATGTGTATGTATAATCAGCCCATTCACTAGTTAAAGATCGAGTTACTGGTAATACATATGGAACAGTAGCACTTATTTCTTGTGCAGAACCAGGGCTAGGTTGAAAAGCAAATAGTGTTGAATTAGATCCAACTGATTTAGCTCTAATAGTAAATGTAATTGCACTTGTTGCTCCAACTGGAATATAGTGTTGTTTAATAACAATTGCTGATGTTGCTTTTGCTTTTTTAATTCTTAAAGAATTAGTTCCAGTATCAAAAACAGTAGAGTCTGCAAAAACAGAATTAGCACCTGCTTGTAAAAGTTTTTCACCTTCAGAGTCTTTAACAAAATTATATGTTAAAGCTGATCTAGGTTGATTACTAACAGAATTACATCCTAAAAATGCATTATCATCTATATTTATAGCAGTGTTAATCCATTGTGCTTGAGATCCACCTGGTAGTGCTAATGTAAATAATTTACCAGTAGAATTTCCTAAATTTGTATTTGCTATTAACTTACCTGCACTATTATCTCCAAATAAAACATAAGCTTGAGAAGTTGTATCTGTTGTCCATCCTATAGTTAAATTATTAACAGTCCAGTTACCATTAACTAATTGACCGCCTGATAAAGAACCGGTATTTCCAAGAGCTATTGATTTTACATACATATTTTGTATTGTACATCCAGTTTTATTGTTTAAACTTAAACCATATGCACTAGTACTTGCATCTAATACGTATAATTCATTAATTATAAATGGTAAAACAGATCCTGTAATTAAAGGACCAACAAAAAGATTTGCATTACCAGCTGTAATATAAAGTTTCATTGGAGTACCTGTAATATTAGCAGCAACATTAAATCCAGCAGTACCAAATACTCTATTATTTACCATCCATATATTACCTAATCCAACATATAATGTTGAAACAGATGCTACAAGACCAGTACCTTGTGTTAAAGCACTAAAAGCAAAATTATTAAATGACCAACCAGTTTGAGTAGCTGCCATTGAAAAACCTGTTCCATTAGCTGCAGCACTTGTTACTGCATATGTCATTACTGTAATACCATCTTGAGCAACAAATCCTCCTGTCCAACCTCCTTCTATTTTAATACCAGTTAATGTTGCACCAGTAGCAGTTAAGTTTTCAAAAGTTGTTGCTGTAGTAACAGTAGTATAATGATTAGTAGTTATCTTTTCTATTTCATAATTAGTACCTGGTGTTAAACCTGGTGCAGCGTGTAATGTAATAGTGGCACTAGTTATACCTGTAACTTTGTATACCAATTTTCTATTACCAAATTGAGGATCTTTAATACTAATTAAAGAAACTCCAGCTGTTAATTCACTAGTTAAGTTATTACTAGTTATTAAAACAGAACTAGCTACGTTAGTATTAACATTTACTGTACCAGAAACAGCAGACCAACCACTACCAGCTACTCTAATTGTATCGTCATTTGCAGCTACCGAAACTGCTTTATTTACGGTTTTATAAGGAGTAGTAGTAGTACCGTCTCCAGTAGTATCACTCCCTGTTAAATTATCTGTATACCAAATTGCCATATTTTAATTGTTTGTTTTTAATATTTATATTAATTTTATATTTATTCCACTCGTTATCCAATTTGATTCTGAAGCGTTAGTTTCTGATAAAACACGATTTAAACCATTAATTAACCATTTAGTTACTAATGGTACAGGTGTAGGACTAGGTGTTGGTGTTGGTGGTGTTGGTGTTGGTGTAGGCGGAACAGGAGTAGGTGTTGGTCCTGGACTTCCAGCAAATGCTAAAGCCATCCACCATGTACCTCCAGTTGGATATGTAATATTGTAATAGTTTGCTAATGCAATAGTCCATGAACCATTTAATGGTGCTGTAATACCAAAATGATTACAAAGTGCAACTAACCAACTGTCATCAACAGATTCAGTCACACCAAGGTATTCACAAAATGCTTGTAAGTACGAACCGTTTACAGGCTCTGTTACATTACCACTAGATTGTGTATATACGTATTGTGCTACTGCACTCGAAATGTCGTTATTAAAAGCCATATGTCTTTAAATATAATTTTATTGTATGTTGTTTCCGTTTCTAGCTTTCATTAATCTATCTACTACATCTACAACCATTTGAGATCCGATGTAACTTGTAGCTACTATAACCCAATCACCACTAGTAAGATTGCCAGAAAATAGTCCCCATGATCCAATAAAGAACACAACTAGTTTCCTACTTATGTACTTGTTTATTAATTGATCTAGATTCTTTCTCATTAGATAAGTATACTTTTAATTTTGTGATGTTAGCTCGCGTGCTTTTAGATGCACGAGCTACAGTCGGGGTTACAGTTTGTTCCGCAGTCTGCATAAATCCAAAGGCTATTGTTAAATGAATTAGTTCTTGTTTGAATACCACTAAAGTAAGGCGTAGAAGCATTTCTAGGCATACCATTACCTGTCCATGTTAACCATTGTTGGAACATGTTAGGATGTTGCTGTAGAAACTCTCTCATACGCTTATCATAGAACTGTGCAGTATCCATGGTAGCTTCTCTAAGGTATTCCAATTCTTGTAATGTTGTAGGTTGAGTTTCTTCAGAAGTACCATTTAAGATACCTTTCTCAACCATTTTGTATTTTAAATTAGGTAAAAGTAAATACAATGCATATTGCATAAGCGTAGGACCTACATAATCTTTAAGAAACATCTCTCGTCAACAGTTAAGTCGTCTAAATAAACACCTTCTTTAAGTCTATTAAAGAAATGAGTACCTAAACTATCTTGAATGTAAATTTGTTGAGCATTTAAAATACTTGGAGTTAGGACATCAATTCGGATATTTTTATCCAAAGCTGTCCATTGTTTCATTCTTTGTTCCGATACTAATAAAATGGTTTCCATTATGCTTGAGGTATATTATTTATGTTCTGATCTTCTGGTGCATTTGGAGCTGGTGCTTCAACTACCACTTCTTCAGGAATTGCAAGTAAAGTATTAGGTATAACAGTTATTCTAACATTATAACCAGATAATTTAAGAATATAACCAAAACTAGTTGTGATCTTCTTTCTTTTAGGTTCGATTACAGTTCCTTCAAAGTGAGCATAAGCCACTTTAATCTCTTCCGCATTAGAGCTAAATCCAGCAGCATCCTTGATGCCGACTAGTAAAGGTGATGATATTCTATGTGCAGTTAAAATACGTGTTGAGATGCGCTCTTCTAGTGTCAGGTAATATGAATCATTAGCCGCTGTAATAGGAGTTATCTCTGGAGCAGTATCTGCATCAGAAAAAGATAAAAAGAATCTACCAGCATTCTCTTCACCAGCAAATGTATTGTTAATTTCGTTATAAACTTCTCTACGTTGTTCAGGTGTTGGAGTACCATTCTTAAATGAAACCCATAAAGACGGTGCAAGACCATTTGATATGTTATTCACGTGGAATCGAGATACTTTAGCATCTAAATTAATATCATTAAGAGCTGCAACATAAGCAGGTAAAGGATAATAATCATTACCAGGTGTGTAGTTATAATAATAGAAGATTTGAGAAGCATCATCACCTTTATTTTCAGTAGGTGAGAAAGCTTTATATCTGCATTCTGGATGTTTTCTTAGGTTTGCCCAGTTAGTAGAGTAGTAATAAGAATCGATTTCATCAGTTTCTTCATCCATTTTACCAGATCTAACATTGTTAAATGGTAAGTGATAAATTTCTGCAATAGAAGTACGCTCTTTATTCCAGATTACATTCAATGCATAACCTTGATATAAAGTATAATCTAATACAATCTTTTCAAAGATGTCATCAATAGTTTCACCTTTAGTATTAATATACTCTTCACCTATTCCTAAGATACCTTCACCAAAATACCATCTTGAATAGCTTGAATAGCTGTGTGATGCATTGCTGAACTATCATAAAGTTCAATTAGTCTTCCTGGAAATAGATTATCTTCACCATAAAAAACGTAGTCTTTATTTCTAACTTCTCTAATTACTGGTAATGCAGGTGCGGCAAAAGCTGAAGCAGCTATTGAATAAATGTTTTCCGTATTCTGTTTGTTTTCCATATTTAATTTTAATAATTTGGTCTGTAATATACTGTTGCCCATCTGTCAGTAGTTGGTACACCAGGATCGAACGCTAATGTATTTATCTGACCTCCTGGCTCGCATATAATCTTAGCATAACCTTCTTCAAAAACTGTAACATTATTAGAAATTGTAAAATAATATACACCGTTCTTATGTTTATCTTTAAAAGTAGGGCCAAAATCCACTTCTAATTCACTATATCTAGCATTTTGAGATATTAATATAGCCTCAAATGGCTCAGGAACCTTACCATATCCACTTGTTAAAGTAAATACAAGGGTACCACTTAAATCTGTGTTATTAGAATATACTGGTATAATTTGAGTATCTATGTATAAAGTCATATGATTTTAGTATGTTTATATCTTTAAATATAAAAAAGCATTAAGTTGTCTGAGAAAGAGAATACATATACCATGGTACAATACGGAGAATATACAGCAGAAGAGATCTTACCTATTGATGGAATTAAAGATCCTAGATTCCAATTATGGTTAAGACAAATCATTGAATTAGATTGGGAAGGTTATGAATTATACATTTATGGTGGTATCTTAGAGAATCGTAGAACTGCAGATCTCGATGGTTGCATCATAGGTGATCCAGATCGACTTAAAATAGAATATCTATTAAGTAATATAATTCGAATTAGTTTTGAGTTACAGATATGGCCAGACATCCAGTACAATATGACTGGTGAGTTATATGATCCATTACTTGATAAAGAGAAAACAATTACTTATGCTTACTATAGACAGTATTTAAATTATAAAGGTTTAGAAGTAAATAGAGGTGAATTAAAAGATGGTTTCTATCAAAAAGAAATTAAGTGGCCACACCAAAAAGAATCTAAAACACCACAACATCCTATTCAAATAATATAAAAAAAGCCACTAATTTCTTAGTGGCTTTTTAGTTTTAGTATTGTTTAGATTAAGCTTCTACGATTGAACCCGTTACCGCGTACATCGGAGCTTTTTCCATTCCACCGATTACTAATTCGTATCCGTTTCTGTCTGCGTATGCAACTCCTGATACTGAAGTACCTGAAGTCATATAAGCCCCTCTTTCGATTCCAATTGACCAATAGTTACCATTTGCATCTTTAGCTACTGCAACCATTGAAGTTGCTTCCGCCATCAATAATAGCTGATTGCGCTTAGCCGCCGACATTTTGTTAAATACCATTGTCAATTGTTGATCATATGTTACTGTACCATTTTCCTGTGTAGGAGTAATAGTTTCAGTTAAACTTGATGTTTGTCTTGGAGTTTCGAAAACGAAGAAATCAGCTGGAACTAGAGGAGAACCACCAACGTTAATCGCTGTGATTACACCTGCGGCTTCTGTGATAGATGAAACTGGTCCGTTAGCGATAAAGATCTTCTCTATACCACCTTGTGAGTCGTTACAGTCTAATACAAAGCCTGCTGTCAAATTTGAACATGCCATAATTTTCTTGTTTTGTTTTTAATTTTATAAAAGACTGCCACCTAATGGCAGCAGTCCTAATTTAATGTTTATGCTAATCCGTTTGTTGAGAACACATTAACTTGAGAAACTCCTACTCCGATTCTCCAAGCAGCTTTAAATAACATAGCATCTAAAGAGTTAGAGTAAACGAATTTGAATGAATCCAATTCATCTTGCAATCCAGTTGCAGCTACGATGAATTTAGAAGGACCAGCAAATACGTAGTTTGAACCAACTAAACCGCTAGAAATTACAATTTTTGCATTTGTTCCAGGCAACATCATGATCTCGTTAGAGTCAACTGATGGGTAGTGGTAAAGGTTTTGAGCAACTAAAGCTCTAACCAATGTTCTGTAATTAGCAGGAGAACAAACGATAACGATGTCGTCTCTGTTAATAACTGACTCATCGATTGCATCGTATAAGTCTAAAGCTTGATCAACTGCATTTGATACAGTCCAAGCAGCAGCTCCAGCAGGAACAGCAGCACCGTTAGCAAGTGTGATTTGACCTTTCAAACCAGCAGTAGTTCCAAATCCATTGATTAAGAAATCTTCAGTAGCTTTAGTCAATTTCATTTGGTAAGACTCAGAGATAATGTTCTCAAAAGGAATGAAATCGTTACCAGTACCTGCGCTCATGAAAGCTGATTGGTAAACTGAACGTAAGTCCTCAGGACATAATTGAGTTTTAGATTGTAATGATTCGATGATAACTGGTACTTGTGTGTAAACCACTTGACCATCACCTGGGTAACCACCACAAGATAGAGCAGAAACTGGTAATTCAGCGTCTACTAAGTTAATTGTGAATGCTCCACTTGTCATACCAGTTCTTAAGTCTGTGTACTGTAACAAGTTAGTATCCAATACCGCTTTTGCGATCAAGTCCATAGACAATTCGTCAGTATAAGCAGGTAAAGCTGAGATGTTAAATCCGTATGCCATAATATTTGTTTTGTTTTTTGTTTTTTGTTTAATTATTTGCTCTTACGCATCTTAGCCAAAGCTTCGATTCTGTTTGCGGTAGCAGTGTTTTTTTCTGCTAATACATTAGCAAATGTGTTTTTTACTCTTGAAGCTCCTGGCTCAGCAGCCATAGTTTCAAATCTTTTCTTAAGTGCAACTACTTCTTCAGTTAATACTGCGATCTCTTCAGTGAAGGGAGCGATTAACTCAGCAATTCCAGCTAGTAAAGCCTCAGTTGCAGGTAAAGCTTCTGGAGTAACTGGTACCTCTACCTCTACTTCTTCCATAGCTTCTTCAACTTTAACTTCTACTTCTTCTGCAGCTGCTTCAGCTTCTTTGTTAGCTACTTCAGTGATTTCACCGTTTTCGCCAACTGTAAGAATTAAACCATCTGTAGTTTCGTGCATGCCAGCAGGAGCAAATGGATCTTCAGATACACCTTCACCAGCTCTTACGAATAAGATTGCTCCTACTTGTAATTCACCTTCAGTGTATACTTGTGTTCCATCTACTAATGTAGCTTCAGCAAAGTTGTACTGAGAACTTAACATAATCTTAAGTCTTCTTAGTGCTTGATTTACGTTCATAAATGTTTTGTTTTGTTTTTGTTTCATCAGGAATAGTCCTGATATTGTTAAATATAAAAGGTGTCAATACTGACAAAAGTTTTAAAATACACAAAATACACAAATTCACTCGTTTTGGAAACCCTCCATATATGTACTGTCTACTACTATAGTAAGGTACTAACTATGGGAGGTTTCTAGGATATAGTAAAAACGTGTATTATATGCAATATTATTCTTGATCAGGACTCTTTTTGTTGGCAGATCTAATTCTAATTACATTTAATATAATACCTGTAATTAATAAGGCTACTGTTAATATTGCCTGAGCATTAACCAAATATGCTCCGATACCTACGTATCCTACTAGATTTGCTGCACTGTCCTTCACGTTGTCCATGTTATGATTTTGTTGATGTTCTTTCTATGAATTGTCCAGCAATTGAAAATCCATTCAATTTACCTTCTTTGATTTGTTTCCAAGTCTCTTCATTATTGATTTTGTATGAAACATACCAATCACCTTTAGTTGGATTAAAACCTAATGCTTTAGATTTATCCATTTCAGGGTCTTCTACAATCCAAGATTCTACTAAAGTATTCTCTTCGTCTGGATTCATAGAGTGATTAATATCAGTCATATGTTGTTTATGTTCTTTTAAAAACTTTTCAGATAATTTCTTAATAGTTTCATCAGAGAAGTATACATGGAATAAATTACCATCTTCATCTCTTCGTGGTATTAATTGAAACGCTTTCATAGCTGGACCAGTAATGATCATCTTGTCATCATCTTCTGCAAACTTCCATTCACTTGCTAATCTTGCGTTGTTTCTTATATATCCAGTCGGACTTGGTTCCGAGCTATTACAAGACTCACCAGCTAATCCAGCTGCAGGTCCTTCAGATATTACTATGTTTCTACCACCAGCTGTTCTAAACACTCTCAGTTGCTCCCAGTAATGTTGGCAATTAACTCCGCCCTTATAATCAAAGATACTGTAGAAATTAGAACCGTTAGGTCCAAATCCAAAGTTAACTCCATCCATCATACTGATTTCATTTCTAGTATAGATTTTACCTAATGCCATTAATGCACGACAAAAGTTTCTTTGTGCACCTGGTCCTGTATATCTGTAACTAGGTTCTGGTACTTGTTGACTACCACTACCTGATAATTGTGCAAGTATGTCTAATGCATCTACACCTCTTAGGAATTCAGTAATAGTTTCAAAGTTTTCTTTAGCTAAATTAACAAAAGTTGTATTAGCCATATCTAAAACTTCACCAACTTCTGGTTTACTAGCAAATGCTAAGACTGCATTATGAAATTCTATTTCTTCAACGATCTTAGGTTTCTTACCTAATTGATCTACGAAATCAGGTAATGCATCAACATTTACATCAAACTTTTCAAAGCCTGCGTAACAAATTGCAGCAGCTTGATCTTCTGCATAACCTTCTGAAATTAATTGAGGTATACAACGACCAAGATACTTATCTTCTGATTCTCCTGGTATCTTATTTACAAAAAGGTGTTGAGCTGCAAATGCCGCCCAATGTACACCAATAGCTGGTTCTTCTACTAGACTCATTATTTCTACTTGAACGTCATCAAATCCAACGCCTTCAACTTCAGCTAATAATTCTACTATTTTATTAATATTTGCCATATTCTTATTTATCTAATTATAATCTCGCAAGATCTGTTATTTTTCTATCAGCTTCTTGTTGACTTGTCATCTGACTAGAAACTACGTAAGCTTGTACCACAGATGGCCCGGTTGAACCCTGTTGATTTCCTAATGTGATTTGATTTTGTACTTGTTGACCTTCAGCAGCAGCGCCAATACCAGCTGTAGGATTGTATACTGGAGGAGTAGG
>JGI25908J49247_10000500_pt1 | contig 11964 bp, 8 predicted proteins | sample LauGreSpBDMM15SD_2_FD_49247 | JGI IMG/M metagenome (IMG submission 49247) | reverse complement strand
GCAAGCATAGGAAAAGTAACAATATTAGTTACAATATTACTTACAGTATCAGATACATTAACAATTATGTCGTTAGTTACACCATTTTTTGTAGTATCAGTTAAAGCATGGTATCCTGATTCGGATTTTTTCTTCCATTTTGATTGTGCTTCCAAGATAGCTTGTTGATAATGGGAGGTTTCATTTTTTTTACCAATATTTTTACCAACGTCTATTCTTTGTAAATTTTGTGTCATTTTTCCATTTTGATAACCAAATAATACTTCAATTAAAGAATGATCTTCTTTTTTTATTACTTTTATATTCCATTCCTTTACTTTTCCATTAACATCTTTACCATATAAAGTATCAAAATTTTTATCAGACGTTTTATCAGACGTTTTATTAGACATTTTATCAGACATTTTATGACGTTTTTATAATTATTGTATTTTTTGTTTAAATTTCAATTTTTACAACGATAATTAATAAAATTTTATTTATTTATATTATACAAACACGCATACATGTCTTTATTTCAAAAATTATTATCAAATAAACGTCCATTAGGAGTTTACTATCAATCTTGGTCTTGTCCATGGTCTGGATCTAGCGATAACTTGGATTTAGTAAAAGTTCCTTCACCGATCAATGTTATTTTCTTATCTTTTGCTAAGCCAAATTCTTCTTATGTAAAAGGTTCTATGACTTTTAGTGGTACCGGTTTAGATTTTTCATCAGAATTTTCTGTAGTAAAGGATGCTATTCAACTTTTACGTAAAAGAAATGTTGTCGTGATGTTAAGTGTAGGTGGTGCAACATATCCATTTGATGGTTTTAATGCTAGATCTGTTGTAGATTTTGCAAATGATTTAGGAGTAGATGGTATAGATATAGATTGGGAACCTCATGGTGGAAATTCAGAGGCGCATCTTTTAGGTCCAATTATAAATGGAGTAAGAAGTATATATCCTAATGGTTTAGTTTCAATTGCTGCATTTTCAATAGGAGCATATGGAGCTGGGGAATTTTCTAATTCTACTCCAGCTGGACAGAATACAGGAATGTGTATTCCTGGATTAAAATCAAATGGTCATCAATTAGATTTCATTTGTTTAATGAGTTATGATGCAAGTAATGTATATGATCCAATTACTGCATTTAAGGCATATAGAAGTTATTATAATGGACCTATTTTAATTGGTGCAGAAGTACCACCTGAAGCTTGGGGAGGACATGTATTAACAATCCCTGAAGTAGAACAATATGCTAAATGTGCTGTTAGCGATGTAAACAAATCAAATGGATTATTTGTTTGGAGTTATCAAAAGGGTGGAGAACCAAGTTCAATGTCAATTATTAATACAGCTTCTAAAATTTTTAATGCTTCTGCTCCAGCTCCACCTAAACCTACTCCAGCTCCACCTAAACCAACACCTACTCCAGCTCCACCTAAACCNACTCCAGCTCCACCTAAACCAACACCTACTCCAGCTCCACCTAAACCNACNCCACCTAAACCTACTCCAGCTCCACCTAAACCTACTCCACCTAAACCTACTCCACCTAAACCTGCATTTCCAAAATGGGCACAAAACACACCATATTCAATTGGTAAAATTGTTACATATGCTGGTGCAAAGTATGCATGTATTCAAAGTCATACTTCTATAGTAACATGGGAACCATCTATTTATACACAAGCACTTTGGAAAAAGGTATATTAAGTAAATCTTTTACAATTTAAAACAGTAGTTCTAGGAACAAACATTTCAAAAAGTGATTTTGTTAATCTATCTTTTGATGTAATATTTATCGTATGGAATAATTTTTCAAAATCGTTAATTTTTTGAAAAGCTTCATCATCATTTTTCCAGTTGTATTTTTCATCTGCTTCTATTTCAATAAACCGTCCTAATTCATTTATATTTTCATCATAAACAATATAATAAGAAACTATTATTTTATCAAATGTATAAATAAAACAAGTTTTATAAATTTGGAAACGATAAAAGTAACCTACCATTTCTAAAAATATTTTTATCTTGATTTTATCAAGTTCTTTTATATTTAGATTTATTTCAATACGATTTTGGTTATTTAGATCTGAAGTTTTTTTCTTTAATGTCAACATTAAAAATAAATACTATGAGCAAAGTTGCAACTAAAACTACCAAAACTACTACTAAAAAAACTTCAAAATCTGTTACACAAGCTATCGAACCAGAAGTTTTAGTATCTGCACCTGAACCAGTTGTCGAGGCAGTTGTTGAGGCAGTTGTTGAACCAGTCGTTGAACCAGTCGTTGAACCAGTTGTTGAACAAACTATTACCGAATCTCTAAAGCAACGTTTTGAGAAATTAATTAAATCTAAACAAGATCTTATGAATGAATTGAAACGTGAGATTCAAGAATTGCGAAAAATGCAACGAGACCATGAAAATGCAGTTAAGGAGGCATCTAAAAAGTCAAAAAGAAAAAAGACTCCACGAGATGATTCTAATCCAAGAAAGCCATCTGGTTTTGCATCACCTGTTATGGTATCCGATGACCTTTATGCTTTTTTAGCTCAATTTGGAGTAAAGAGTTCTGACCCAATTGCTAGAACCGATGTTACTAGACATATTACTTCTTACATTAAGGAACACGATCTTCAAAATCCAGAACATAGACGTGAAATCGTACCAGATGCAGCTCTTAAAAAACTTTTCGGACCAGCAATGGAACCAAAAGACCCAAATGATGCAAATTCTCCATTGGTTTACACCTATCTTAAACTTCAAAGATATCTCTCAGCCCATTTTCCTAAGAAAGCATCTGCTTAAATGGACGTATTTATATAATAAATTAAAATTAAAAAATTTTAATTTTAGTTTTTTGAATTATATTTAGTTTTTTGAATTATATTTAGTTTTTTGAATTATATTTAGTTTTTTGAATTATATTTAGTTTTTTGAATTATATTTAGTTTTTTGAATTATATTTTAGTTAAAGAGTGGAAGAAGTTGTGTAAGCTCTAAATTTAAAAATACAAGCTTGCCATCCATCGTGATTTGGACTTGTATATTTAAGTTGTCCATTCTCGTCAATGCTAAACACAATTCCTGTATTATCACCAATAAATGTAGAATTAATTAACCATTGACTCTCATACATGTTTAACTCTTTTTTGATACCTCGAATATCAAAGCTTGCATAAAAGTTTTCATTTATTGTATTGATACCAACAGATACAACTGCATTAAATGATGCAACTGAATAAGTGTCAAATGCAAAGTTTGTAATATCTGCAGGAACTGTTTGGTTATTTGATCCAGAAAACGCGCGTTCCTTGGAAATATCACCCAAACTTGGTGTAATATCAATTGTATTTACAATAATTGATCCAGAAGTAATAGTAGTAGCAACAATGTTAGAAACTGTTGCAAGGGGAGCATATAAAGATCCAGCAGAGATTTCTGATGTAGCAAGAATTGTACCTACAGTCATACCAGTAGCATCAATCGATCCAGAGCTTACGGCAATTGCAACAATGTTAGAAACTGTTGCAAGGGGAGCATATAAAGATCCGGTACTTATAGATGATGTAGCAAGAATTGTACCTACAGTCATACCAGTAGCGTCAATCGATCCAGAGCTTACGGCAGTTGCAACAACATTAGAAATAGTTGCAAGTGGAGCATAAACTGATCCAGCTGAGATTTGTGAAGTAGCAAGGATGGTAGCAACAGTCATACCAGTAGCATCAATTGATCCAGTGCTGGTTGCAGTTGCTACAAGGTTACTAATAGTTGCGAGTGGAGCGTAAAGATTAGCTGCAGTGAGACTTGTATTAACAACGATATTAGCTGTTGTAATATTTGTTGCTACAAAATCATTGACGGCAAACGATCCAGCAGTCATAGTTGTAGCAACCAAGTTTGTAATAGTGGAGTTGGTCGAATATAAAGCTCCAGAACTTACAGATGAAGTAGCAAGAACAGTTTCTACAGTCATTCCGGTAGCATTAATTGATCCAGAGCTTACAGCAGTTGCAACAACGTTAGAAATAGTTGCAAGTGGAGCATATAAGGACCCAGTTGAAATTTGTAAAGTAGCAAGGATAGTAGCAACAGTCATACCAGTAGCATCAATTGACCCACTGCTTACAGCAGTTGCTACAACGTTAGAGATAGTTGCAAGTGGAGCATACAAAGATCCAGCACTTATAGATGAAGTAGCAAGAATTGTAGAAACAGTCATACCAGTAGCATTAATTGATCCAGTGCTTGTAGCAGTAGCGACAATATTAGAAATAGTTGCAAGTGGGGCATAAACATTAGCAGTTGTGAGACTAGTATTAACGGAAAGAGTTGCAGTAGTAATATTTTGTGTAAATAATGTTCCTGTAGTTAAATTGTTACTAACTCTAGCATCACCATTAACATCTAAAAGATATTCTGGGCTTCCAGTATTAATACCAACATTTCCTCCAGTTGTAAAAACATTTCCTATAGTATTACTGTTTCCAGTAGCTGCTAAATGAGATGTTATTCTTGCAATTCCAGCAGTAATATTAGTATCTACCATATTTGTAGTAGTAATATTTACAGATGTTAAAGTACCAGCAACAAACAAATCACCTGAAAGATACATATTTCCACCAGTCATAGTTTGTGCAGCTAATAATGAAGAACTAACTGTTCCAAATGATGCAATTGTAGAATGTAGGGTAGCTGTTGTAATACCAGTTGATATATATAAAGTTCCTGAACTAATAGAGTTAGATAATAAATTACTAATAGTCGATAATCCAATTGCCAAATATGCCGATGATATATTTGTAGATAACAAATTTGTTGTAGTAATAGATTCACTGTTTACAAATTGTGCATAAAAAGATCCTGCAGTAAGTGATCCTGAAATAAGTGTATTACCACTAACATTTAAATTATTACCAATACCAACACCACCTGAAACTACTAAAGCTCCATTATTGTAAGCACTACTTACTGTACTGTTTGAAATATTTGTAAAACCTGAAAAATCTGTATTACCTAATACTGAAAAACCACCATGTAGTACAAGAGATCCACTCGATTGAGTTGCAGCAGTTGTATCTAAAATAACTATCGGTTGATTAAAGTATAAATTTGTAGTCATTTATATATTTAACCAAGAAAAAAAATAAACGCAATAATGCGTTCACTAAAAATAAATAAACGCGAATATTACGTTTATTAAATTAAAAAATTTCATCTTTGCACTTACATTCATCTTTGCATTCATCTTTGCACTTACATTCATCTTTGCATTCATCTTTGCACTTACATTCATCTTTGCATTCATCTTTGCATCCATCTTTGCATTTGCATTCATCTTTGAAATTTAAAGTATTCATGAGTTTATCAAAACTTTTAAAACTTATATTTTTAGCATCATATTTGTATTCAATTTCTTTATACATTTAATTGTAAAGAAAAATTTTTAATTTTCATTTTTTTAACTTAATGCAAAAAAGCCCAACAAATTTACAGTTTTGTAAATTTGTTGGGCTTTTTTGGTTTGTTTTTGTATTTTATATTTTATATTTTTTTTTATATTTTATATTTTTTTATTCAGTTTGAAATTTATCAAGATATTCAACAAATGCTTTTTGAGTTTTTTGATTTGTATCAATTCCACCCAAATACCAAGTTGTTTCTTCAAGATCATCAAATGTATTATCGTCATTTTTCCAGTCATAGATAGAGTAAATATCTTCATTGACTTTAATTTTCCATTCATATCTATGTTCGTCGCCTTCATTTCCAGTTTTTTGTGGATTGCATTTAAATGCATCGATAAGTTCACTTGTATACAAATCCAAAGTATCCAAGTTTTCCATATCAGAAGTATCTAATGATGCATCTACTTTAATTTCCAATGGTCCAGTAGCAGTTTCCTTTTCTTTTTTATTTTTATTTTTAAATTTTTCTGCAATGATTTTAGCATCATTTTCTTCACCAAATGAAAAGGTTTCCATCAAATATTCAGCTAATTTTTCGATTTTGTTTCTTTTTGGTTCTTTAAAGTTTTCAATAGAAAAATCATTAAAAGAAGTAATTGAATCAGAATCATTAGTTTTAGCTTTAATTTCATAGTTAACAGATAACCAAGAAAGAAATTTAAGAGATTCATTTGAAAAAGATTTTGAAAAGTCCATTTGAGAATTAGTTTGAGCGACGATTGACATATTGATTTTAGTTTGTTTTTTGTTTGTATTGTTATTGTACGATTTTCTTTCCTTTTTGTTTTTTTTTCAATTTTTTTTTAAGAAATCAGTCGATAAAATGTATAAAAAAATTGAAAAAAAAACAAAAAGGTGATAAAATTACCTAATACTATAATGTGCAGTCTAGAAGAATCTATTAATCAAATGAACAAACTTTCTTTAAATGAAAGATCATTAACCGCTACGAATGATATTATTCATTCAAAAAATGCAATCTTAACATCTGGTGAATACAAGGGCTATTCTTGTTTTATTACTGATGTTACTCCAATATGTGTAGAACTTCAAATTGAAGAAATTTCTTATGTTTTAGTTGAAGAAAATGATAATAAAAAAATTGGTGAAAAGGCAAATGCTAACGGAACTTCAGTTATTGTAGATATTATTCCAGAAATGTATGAAATTACTAATGTTAAAAATGGAGTAAATATCCGTTTACCAGTTGAAGCTTTTATGGTTGTTATTGTATTAAAAAACGGAGATATTTTACAAAAAAATGGAAATAAATATTATAAAAAAAATAAAAAAATTACAAATGAAGAAGATATTAACGAAAGAATGTTATTTGACAAGGAAGACGTCAAAGACGTTGAAGTATTTTTTTGCGAAAAAGAGAATAATGAAGAAATATATAATATGTACGCTATGGTAGTTGATAAAAAATACACTGAATTTTATGGAAATAATGGACGTTTATTAAGAAAGATTGGTAAGCAACATGTTATTCTTTTTAATCGTTCTGTTATTTTCAAAAAGTCAATGACAAAGCATTTAAAAAATGATTTCTTTTTGGTAAAAGTGGGTATTTACAAAAACAAGATTGGTAAGCTTGTAAAGACGTATGATAATAATTTTAGTGTAACATTGAATACAAATGGTAAAAAGATAAGTGAAATTTATGTTAAAAAAGGAGACGAATATTTTTGTAGAAAAATTGTAAAAGATGATCTTTTTAAAATTGATATTATCTTAAAATCTGGAAAATACATTGAAGTAAAAGAATATTCTCAAAACTTGTATGTAGGTAAAGAATTTCAAACTAATGTGCAAAAAACCATAAGATTAGATGAAATTGAAATTCTTGATTTACAAATTAGAGAGAAAACAAAAAAAGAAGAAACAAAAGAAGAAGAAATAAACGAAGAAGAAATAAACGAAGAAGAAATAAACGAAGAAGAAATAAACGAAGAAGAATTTGCAAATGAAAATGCAAATGAGATATGCGACGATGCTTTAGAAGAAAAAAAAGAAAATCAAGAAGATGATGATGATGAAAAGGAGATTGATCAATATGATGATGAAGTAGTAGAAAATAATAATGAAGTAGAAAATTTTGAAGTAGAAATGAAAAGTGGATTTAAAGATTCTGCTAGATTAAATACTATGGAAAAAAAATTATCAGAAAAGGAAAATGATATATTAAAGACAATAGAAAAGTGTAAGAGGTCATTTGAATATGATACAGAAAATACATATGCGATAATCGATAAAGTAAATGAATGTATAGATTTATTTAAAAATGATTTATTAAAAATTAGCAAAGCAAAAAATACAGATTTAGTGAAAAAAACAGATTATACATTTATAGTAGCACTTTTTGTATTGTATGATCTAGTAAAAAGTGGTTTTGCAATGCAAAAATCATTTAATGATTATATTGAAAAGTTATATAATGATGGTTATTTAAAGGGTACATTTATTTCAGGAAGTATTTTTTTAAGAAAAGATAAAACAGAACAGTTATCTATTTCTAATATTTTTTCAAAAATTCAAATGTCAGAATCTGAATACGATTCAACAAAGGAGTTATTAAAAAAGAAAAAACATTTAAATGTATTGAAAATTATGGTAAATAATTGTGATAAGTTATTACAAGATATTTTTGGCAAGGTAGTATTTAATTACGATAACAAAATCGAATACATTCCTATTATTCGTAATAATAGAAAATACAACTATCCAAAATATTTTATAACTAGCAAGGATTTGGTTTCAAATAANATTTCTAGTGAAGCAACACATATATTACANGGACCATTAATAAACAAATGGATTGCTGGATTAAGAGAAAAACAAAAAAAGATAAATGATCAAGAAAAGAAGAATATCTATAAATTTATTATAGATAATTTTTACAAGGCTCCTATTATATTAAATAATGTAGATATAACTAGTGATATAAAGTATATTGAATTACAGAGAGTATATACTAAATTTGTATCAAAGGTAGATATTCATTTAAAAGAAAAAGATATTGTTCGTAAAAAGAGAATAGAAAGAAAAAATAAGGAATTATCAAAAATAATGTCAAATAGGAAAATTGAAACACTCAAGATGTTATGTTAATAACAAAGAGTAAAAAGCAAAGAATAAAAAGCAAAGAGTAAAAAGCAAAGAATAAAAAGCAAAGAGTAAAAAGCAAAGAGTAAAAAGCAAAGAGTAAAAAGCAAAGAGTAAAAAGCAAAGAGTAAAAAAGTAAATCTAAATAAATTTAATTTAGATTTACTTTTTTGTTTAGTTAAAGTAAACTGTTCTTTATTATAAAATGTCTAATAGTGATAAGGCATCTACACAATTTAATAAAATAAATAAATTAAATAAATTTAGTTCATCAAAAAATATAAGATTTAAGCATAGTAATTACGGTATTATAAAGAGTGGTGTTTATAAGGGTTTAGAAGTAGAAATTCGCAATTATATGCCAGAAAAGTTGGAAGTAAAAATGGGTGATAGTGGTAAGATGATACTAACTACGAGAAGTAATTTAATAGGTAAAAAATACGAAATAATAAATATAGTACCGTCACGTGTTAGTGGTATATTAAATGATTTTAGAGAGGTTGTATTAAACGCTGATAATATTTTTTATAGGGATGTACTTTTAAAAAAGATGAATGATAATATTAATAATTACGCAAGTGTAAAAAAAATTATACAAAAGGGTTTAAACAATGATTATTATTTCCGTGGTGAAATATTTAAAGATAAAAAGTATGTTGATATCGATTTTAGATTTTCTGACATATTAGAATTTATGAATAATTTTAGAATAAATACTCCTGATGAAAAAGAGTCTGATATATTAGATGAAAAAGAATATATATACGAAGGAGACAATAGTAACATTGAAACAGATGAAACTCGTAGTGAAAATGGTAGTGAGATAGATTATTCTGATATTGTTTCAGAAAGAGATTCAGAATTAGATTCAGATTCAGATATGATGGATACAGATGATAAACCATCTGTTCTTTACAAAGAAAGAACTGGTGTATTATCAAAGAAGATATCATTAAATGATAATATTATTTTAAAACATATAGAGCATATATTACTTTCTATAAGATATCGTGGTAGAATAAAGAGTAAATATTTTAGTAAAAAAGAAGATCGTATTGACGAGATTAATAACATGAATATGTTACCAAATGTTTTAGATGTATTGGATGAAATTAATAAAATTACAAAACATGTAAATAATCTTTTAAAGGTAACAAAAAAGAGTATAACAGTAAATTCTATAGATCATATGTTTTTAATATCTGGTATTGTATTTATGAATACAAGTAGTGTAAATTTTAATAGATATATGGAGTATTTGATAGAATCAAAATACTTTGGAAAAAATATAAATGCAAATTTAAAGACATGTATAATATTAAAAAATTCTAAAATATTTGGTTGTGAGATTATGACATCTGGATTAGATATAGATAAAATATTAAAAAATATTCAAAGTTGTTTTATAAGAATAATAGAAACAAAACTAGATATAAAGTCAAAAAGTTTAAGCGAGTTACTTAAAGAATCAGATGAAGAAGAATCTGGAGAAGAATCGTATAATAATAATTCAAGGGACATTGACTTTATAAAACTAAAAACATCTGAAAAAAGAGACGATATTAATCAGCCGTCTAACGACGTCTTCGTTAAAGGTATCTCTACAAAAAGGACAGAATCTATTATAAAAGACCAGTTGATTTCTAGAAAAGAAAATACTAAAAATAAAAATAAAATAATATTGTACGATTATTTAATAGAAAACATTGATAAAATCGAAGATGAAATTGAAAGATTACGTCCATCTATTATTTCTATACTAACATCTGTTTTTAAAGAATTTAATGAACAATATGAGTTATGTAATGATAAATTATGCAATGAAGATATTATATCAAAATATATAAAGAAAACATTTGATAAAATACAAGAAAGTAATGGTAGTATAGTAGGGATGACACAAAATGATAATATAACATTGCAGAAATATACAGAATTAAAGAAATTACGTATAATAAAAAATAGGGAAAAGTTGAATATATTAAAAGAAGCTCCTGATTATAAGAAGGGTGAATTAGACAGTTATGCAAAACAAAGAGTAAAAAGATTTAGGGATATAATAAAAAAGGCAAAGAGTAAATCAAAAAGTCAAAGTAAATCAAGTAAAAGTGATACTCAAAGTGGTACTCGAGGAATAAATGAACAAATGAATAAAATGGATATAGATAATACAAAAATGATAACATATTTGTTAAAAGATGTAAATTTAGATAAAATTTAAGAAATATATGATTTTTTATATATAGGTATGCTTGTCATACTTGATAGGTCCGAAATTGATGATTTATAAAAGTCATCGTCAGTTATAATTGGTATATTAGAAATTTTTGTTTTAGATAAATCTGTTAAACTTAATGATATTTCTTTTCCCAAAACTTTTGTATTAGTTTTCACAAATTTATAATAGAATTGAAAGATTTTTCTTTCACTTTTATTTTTTTCGTCTAAAGTTTGATAAAAATCGGAGAATATTTTTAATATTTCATAATTAATTTTCAAAAGTAGATTAAATATGGTATATTTTTCACATTTTAATAGATCAAATGTTTTTTCATCAATCCATTGGCAATATTTTTCATCATATGATACATTACCACTTTTATCTACAGTTTTTATATCATTTAAAATTTTTTTAATTTTATCATATTCATCAGAGTATTCTAGAATTTTATATCTATCACTACTTTTTATTAATATGTCAAGTGTATTCACCATTCTGATAAAATACTTTGTTTTATTGTTATGTAAAAAGAAGAAACCAGAATTTTCTAATATAGAAGATATATAGTCAAAATCTTGTAATTTTATTTTATTTTGACACATTTGTTTATTAACAACTACATCTAAAAAAGCTCCTCTAGTGAAATATGTTTCACTTCCATAAAAATTAACTAAACTAGTATAATCGGTAGTACCTAATAGAATATTATTACTATATTCTTTAAGAAATCCTTTTTCGAAATTATTTGAAAATAATTTACTATATTGAATAATATCTGGATCTTTATTATTTAAATAAATTCTAGTTTCAAATGCAATATTTATATGTGGTATGTCAAGATTTTTAGATAAAAAGTTTACAATATTATTAAACATGTTTTCTCCTAAGCTATTTCTAATATCTTGAAAATATTTTACTAATGCCCAGACAAGTTGTGAATGTCCAGATGCTTGATTCAAGACATAAATAGTTTGATTATTATTACAGGTAAATTCAGTGGACAAATCATTTTTTTCAAATGATATAAAAGATTTACCATAAATATTTGTATCAAACACAGTTGAGCTATGTTCATAAAAAATTTTTTTAAATTCTTCTTCGAAAAGAGTAATTACATTTCCTTTATCTACAGTATCTCCATATAAAGTAATATCATAATCAGATGATAAA
>JGI25908J49247_10000497_pt1 | contig 12016 bp, 6 predicted proteins | sample LauGreSpBDMM15SD_2_FD_49247 | JGI IMG/M metagenome (IMG submission 49247) | reverse complement strand
TACCATTACTCCTACGAATACTTTAACACCTACGAATACAATAACACCGACAAACACTATTACCCCAACTAGAACTATTACTCCAACGTTGACACCTACTAACACTTTAACCCCTACTAATACCTTAACACCAACAAACACTATTACTCCGACTCTAACCCCAACAAATACTATTACCCCAACAAATACTATTACACCAACTAGAACAATAACTCCAACGGTAACACCAACGAATACTATTACTCCTACTAACACTTTAACACCGACTAATACAATAACGCCAACCAATACTATCACCCCTACCAATACATTAACACCCACGAACACATTAACGCCAACAAGAACTCTAACTCCGACTCTAACCCCAACAAATACTATTACCCCAACAAATACTATTACACCAACCAGAACTCTTACACCAACAGTAACACCTACGAACACAATCACCCCAACAAACACAATTACACCGACTAATACTTTAACTCCAACAAACACTATCACTCCAACCAATACTCTGACACCAACAAACACAATAACTCCAACTAGAACTCTTACACCAACTGTCACACCAACTAACACCATCACACCAACAAACACAATTACTCCAACAAATACTCTTACTCCTACATTAACCCCAACTAATACTCTTACCCCTACTAACACTTTAACTCCAACTAATACTCTCACACCAACTAACACCATAACCCCTACCAACACATTAACACCTACAAACACTCAAACCCCAACTAGAACTATCACACCAACTCTTACCCCAACCAATACAATTACACCTACTAACACATTGACACCTACGAATACATTAACACCAACCATCACACCGACTAATACTATCACACCTACTAATACTATTACACCTACGAGAACTATTACTCCTACTCTAACTCCTACCAATACAATCACACCAACGAACACAATTACACCTACGAGAACTATTACTCCTACTCTAACTCCTACCAATACATTAACACCCACGAACACAATAACCCCAACTAGAACAATTACACCTACAGTAACACCAACCAATACTTTAACACCAACTAATACCATAACCCCAACAAACACCCTAACCCCTACTATTACACCAACAAATACGTTGACACCTACGAATACAATAACTCCAACTAGAACTATTACTCCAACAAACACCATCACCCCAACTAGAACCCTTACTCCAACCATCACCCCAACAAGAACCATAACACCAACAGTAACACCATCAACAGTAATTGTGACGGTAAATGCAATAAACTGTTGTGATGGTTTAACATATACTTTCAACTTGACCGAAGGTGATTGGTTGGTAATATTAGCCAATAATCCTGCTAACGCTTGGTATATAAATGGTTTTGGATGTGCTACCAATTTTATTATAACCGCATACAACCCAATAAACCCATTATATTCAATAATTGGGTTACCATATAATGGTGGATGTCCTGAATGTTTACTTGAACATCCGTGTCCAACCCCAACTCCAACCCCAACCAGTACCATTACTCCAACTAATACCATCACCCCTACAAGAACTATAACACCAACAAGAACCATAACACCAACAAGAACCATAACACCAACTAGAACACCAACATCTGGAGGTGCAACACCAACCCCAACAAGAACCATTACACCAACTAGAACCATTACACCAACTAGAACCATTACTCCATCACCATCAACTGTACCATTTAGTTGTGTTTGTCGAACATATAGAATTCTTATTTTTAACGGAAGTATGACTGGTGATATAACATACACAGATTGTTTAACTGGAAATCAATCATTAATACCATTTGATTGGTATCAAAATCAGACCGATACTATTTTTGTATGTGCATGTGAGAATACAGTAACAATTGCGGGTTATAATGACCCTGGTGATTATAGTGTAACTCAAACAGAAACTGAATGTACATTAAACCAATCTTGTACATGTTATGAGGTTACTATCGACCAAAATGATATAAATATGTCACAAACACAGGAAGTATATTTAAGAGTCCAAGAATGTGATGGTAGTTGGGCAACAAGAATATTTAATCTAGCGGGAACATTCAATATTTGTATTATGAATCTTTGGTCTGTGTCTGGTACTCCTTCTCTTGATTTGTATATCTTACAGGGTGGAAATCCATCTGTTGCAAATTTCTCAACAGTAACTAATTTAACATTTCCATGTACAAATGATTTTGATTGTTAATAATTAAATTTATAAAATAGATATTTATACTTAAATGGGATTAAACGTAAAACTATATAACATAACAAATGATGGACCATATTCAATAAGATATAAGTCCGGAACAAATCCATATCCTGAACATGATAATACAAGTTATACATTATATGGAACTGGTTTAACAAACCCATCAATTATTTTAACGGGAATGAGTTTTGATACCCAATATTGGGTTAAAATGACCGATGAAACAACAAATAGGTACATTGTTAAAAACGTATATACAAACGATAGTAAAACTTATCCATGTTATGATACAATATGTTTTGATATTCAAGTTGTGTGTGATGTAAGTCCATCTCCAACACCAACCATTACACCAACTAGAACAATTACACCAACAAATACTCAAACACCTACAAATACCCTAACCCCAACAAATACTTTAACACCAACTAACACAATCACACCCACTAGAACGCCAACTAACACAATCACACCAACAATAACACCAACAAACACAATCACACCAACCAATACACCAACTAGAACCATAACCCCAACTAATACCATAACACCAACTATAACACCAACCAATACTATTACCCCAACCAATACCATAACACCAACTAATACCATAACTCCTACCAGAACCATAACACCAACTATTACCCCAACTAGAACCATAACACCAACAAATACTATTACCCCAACTAGAACCATAACACCAACNAATACTATTACACCAACAAGAACCCCAACACCAACNAGAACNCCAACACCAACTAGAACNCCAACACCAACTAAAACCATAACACCAACGCCAACATCAACATAACATGTCATTACATCAAATAACAGTAAATAATTTTATAGGAACAACACCATGTAATGGTTATTATATNTATACAGGTTNAACAACCAATATAAATGATGCGNNTTACATAAATGGTACNGCAACTCTAATTCCCATTCCATCAAGTGGATATACATTTACGATAACAATTGACCCAGCAATAAAAAACATTTATGTATTTGTTGAACATTGTGATGGTCACGATAATTCCGAAACAAATCAAGGAGGATATCAAATGTCGTATGTTGATTTAAGATGTATTGATTGTAACACAGGTACAACTATTACACCAACACCAACCATTACACCAACTAACACCCTGACACCAACAAATACCATAACACCAACCATCACACCAACACCGACTAATACTCCTACACCGGCATATACTTGTACATCATGTGTACCATTATCGGGTGGAACATTTAATGGAATAGATGTTGCATTACCATATAGTGGCTCAGTTTCAACATATCCTCATGGGGCAGTAACGGGATGTACATCAGTTTTTGTACCAGCAAATTCAATATGGGTTGGTGAGTTTAGTGGTTTCTCACTCACATTTAGTTTCAGCCAATCGGTTAATAATTTATTATTCTTTATTGATGGTTACCAGTCACCTGAAGCATTCACATTTACCACAAATACAGGAACCCCAACAATATCTTCCCCTGAAAACTGTGACACATTAATAAGTGGAAATACAATTAATTCAACTTCTGCTTTTGGTTCAGGTTCGGGTAAATTCATAATAAATAGAACGTCGGGTTATACATCTTTAACAATAACGGGACCTGGAGGTGCTAATGGTTCAAACCTTGCATTATGTTCAAATTCTGTAATTATTTAATATTAGACTATGAGCTTTTTAAGTAAAAATAATTTAGAATTCCTATTTGTGAAAATAACACCAACGACAACACCAGCCATTTAGATTTTTAATAATTATACCAATGACCAAAAGTGGTGGTTGTCTATAAAATTTTATTTTTAATAAAAATACATTCCAAATGTATTTATTTCTCTTTAAAATTTACTTTCCGGTATTTATCTGATATATTAAGTAATTAATGACAAGGTTATTTATATTAAAACAATTGCAAAAAGATAAATGAGTAATTTTATAGTTAATAGGTGTGGTGTAACAGAAACTTTAAATGCTGATATTCCTGGTGCGTCATATTCCACAATAATTACAGGAGATACAATTTTAAGTGTGGCTGGTATTTGTTATGAGGTAACAGCTACAGGAGGTACGGGTGCGGACATTACTCTTTCATTACCCAGTGGATATAATGTAGGTAGTTGTAATTCATTCCAATGTAGGTCTTATATTATATCGGGATGTAGTAGTGGAGTTCAATATGAGGTTGTGGTACCATATTCTATAAATCCTGTTGGTGTCCCTGGACAATTAGTTGTTTGGAATAATCAATGTTTTGGTATCGTATCACACGGAGGTTTGGGTACTTATGTCCTTAATCAATCTTCATATGTTCTACCAGCCCAACTTTCAGGATTAACTTGTAATGACGGGTATAGTGGGTGTACCTCAATGCAAACTCATACAATAACTGAATGTGCTTGTGATGAAAACACATATACCGTAAATCTACCAACCGGTGTAACAATCGGTCATTCATTTTTATATAATGGAATATGTTATTCTNTTGGAACTAATCTAAGTTTTGATTTTAGCGCAAAATATTTAGATGTTGATACTTTTTATCCTGCCGGATGTCCCGCATGTACATCAACAATAAACTGTAATGAGAGTTATTTAGTTCAACAATGTGGTACGGAATTTTATTTTTTATCTCCTGTTGCAGGTAATGTTGGAGAATATTTTAGAACGACTCAATATATTTGTTATCAATATGTTCAACCAGACCCAACAATACAGTATTTTAATACCGGACTTAATGGTACATATTATGAATCGATAGCTAATTGTAATGATTGTATTCCACCACCGTCTCAATATGGTATATCTTGCTGCCCTCCTTATGTTTATTATTCATCAGTAACTCAAACATTTCTTATTGATTTTGTTTATTTAATATATGATGAAACTCTCGAAACAGTTGTTTCTTGTTTTAAAGGATATGATGGAGTTCCAACAACAGCAATAAATTTAGATACAACATATTCTAGCGGTAGTTATAGTATTGTTCAACAGGGTTATGAAGTTTGTGCCGGACTTCCTAATTATACTGGTGATACTCCAACATATAGTTGTCCTGAATGTCCATCACCGACCCCAACACCAACGCGAACTAGAACCCCTACACCGACCCCAACCCCTGACGATAATTGTGGTTGTTGGACATTAACGATTGCTCAATCTGAGTTAAATCTTGCAATAGGAAATACTGACACATCTTTAAATAATAAATTATTTTACCCATATACCCCTTGTGGTACTACCACAATTGAAATAACGGGGTCTACAACAGTTTCAGGTGTAACGTATTATTGTTTAAATGATTTATCAATACCACCACCTAGTGTTTACTACTATATTAATGATATATATGTTGGTTCGAATGGTAGTAGTTATTGGACACCAAGTTTTACATCTTGTACAAATGATGGAGATTGTTCTATTTCACCAACCCCTACGAATACTTTAACACCAACAAATACCCTAACCCCCACAAACACAATCACCCCTACTAATACTTTAACCCCTACAAACACAATAACTCCAACCAATACTCTAACCCCTACCAACACCTTAACACCAACGAATACTCTAACACCTACCAACACCTTAACTCCAACCAATACCCTTACACCTACTAATACTTTAACCCCTACAAACACAATAACTCCAACCAATACTCTAACCCCTACCAACACCTTAACTCCAACCAATACCCTTACACCAACGAATACTCTAACACCTACAAATACTTTAACTCCTCAACCCGAAATTTCACCAACACCTAGTGCAAGTCCAATACCTACTCTATCATATAAATTTAAAAGTTGTTGTGGTAATTATTATGTAACAAACAATATACCTGGTATTATTGGACAAACATATAGTGGAATGACTACTGGTGGTTGTTGGATAAGTACTGACGACCCAGATTCTCCTCACCAAACGGCAACATTAGGATTAAATATAGAAGAACCTATATCGTGTGACGATATTGGTTGTTCACCTTGTAACGATTATGTGTTAATAAATGAAACACCTAATAGTTTTCTATTTGATTGGATAAAATGTAATGGTGAGGTTTTTATTGGTGTCAATCTTACAGCTGGTGATACCATAAATTTAGAGTGTGTTTGTTTATTACCCGCCACATCAGGATTTACAAATAATTTAGTTGAATCGGGTGTAACTATTAATCCAATTGGTCCGGGAACATGTATAACCCCAACCCCAACCCCGACTTTAACACCAACCAATACACCAACAAGAACCATTACACCAACCAATACATTAACACCAACATTAACCCCCACCAATACCATCACACCCACTAATACCCTTACACCAACAAATACATTAACACCCACACCAACATTAACACCCACAGTTACCTCATCACCCGGGTCACCGTGTGTTAGGGATACTGTAACACCTAAAGGTGTTTTGATTAATATCACATCAAATTCAATTTATAGTGATTGTACTGTTTATACGGGTTTAACTGAATCAACGGTTACAGGTTCAACATATTGTGTTTCATTACCATCAGGAAGTACTTGTAATTTAACAGGTATTAACCCTAATTTACTTGAAATTTATGTAAAATTAGATTGTGTGGGATGTTGTCAAAACATATACAGAGTTAACTTAGACGATTGCTGTGATTCACCTATTACTCCAACCCCAACCCCATCAACACCAACAAATACATTGACCCCAACGGTCACACCTACGAACACCCTTACGACAACAAATACCTTAACCCCAACAAACACATTAACACCCACTAATACCCTTACTCCAACAAATACTATTACACCAACAATAACTCCAACACAATGTGTTAATGTTGTTACAAATGGTAATTTTGATACTAATTTAAGTGGTTGGACTAACGATAGCGGAGCACCTTGGGTTTGGAGTTCAAATTATGGAGGTTCTGCAGAAGCAACAGGTATGGATGAACTATCTTGGCTATCTCAAAATTGTTTAACAGAAAATTGCGAATATCAGATAACATTTGAAGTTGTAATGAACAGTCCTTATATTCAATTTGTTGTTGTTGCGGGTGACACTAATATTGGTGGTTTACCACAAGGAGATAACGTATCTTCTACAATAACAACAAGTGGAATATACACAGTAAATTTAGTTTGTACGGGTAGTACTGAATTACAAATGTTTACATTTGACGGTAATGGAGCAGATAATGTTTTTGTAAAAAGTATAAGTGCTTGTTTATTAAATTGTCAAACACCAACTCCTACTCCAACAAATACATTAACTCAAACGAATACCATTACACCAACAAATACACCAACCCCCACGAATACAATAACACCAACAAATACTATTACTCCTACAAATACATTGACCCCAACATTAACACCAACTAACACAATCACACCAACTAACACAATCACACCGACAAATACTTTAACTCCAACAGTTACCGAAACTCCAACCAATACTCTTACTCCAACAGTTACTGAAACTCCAACCAATACCATCACCCCAACTAATACTCTTACTCCAACCAACACCTTAACACCTACTGTTACAGAAACACCAACCAATACTCAAACACCGGGAGGTTCACCAACACCAACCATTACTGAAACACCAACTAATACTCTTACACCCACACTAACTCCAACCAATACGGTTACACCAACAAACACTATAACTCCAACCAATACCTTAACACCTACTGTTACAGAAACACCCACTAATACCTTAACTCCTACTGTTACAGAAACACCCACTAATACCTTAACTCCTACTGTTACCGAAACTCCCACTAATACTTTAACACCAACAAACACCTTAACACCTACTAATACTTTAACCCCCGAGCCAACTATAACTCCAACAAATACAGAAACACCGGGAGGTTCACCAACACCAACCATTACCGAAACACCAACTAATACCATCACACCAACAAATACTTTAACACCTACCAATACTCAAACTCCAACCAATACTTTAACACCAACCATTACCGAAACCCCAACTAATACAATCACACCAACCCTTACACCCACTAATACTTTAACCCCAACTAACACAATCACACCGACCATTACCGAAACACCAACTGTAACAGAAACACCCACTAATACTCAAACACCAACTAATACCATCACACCAACAAATACTTTAACACCTACCAATACTCAAACGCCAACGAATACTCAAACACCAACTAACACAATCACACCAACTAACACAATCACACCAACGGTGACACCCACTAACACCATAACACCAACAAGAACCCCAACTAATACTATTACACCAACTATCACACGAACTATTACCCCAACAAGAACCATAACACCAACTAATACACCAACTAGAACTATAACACCAACATATGGAGGTGTTACACCAACACCATCACCGTCACCACCACCATTTAGTTGTGTTTGTCGAACATATCAAATTATAATTATCAACGGAGGTATGACTGGTAATATAACATACACAGATTGTTTAACTGGAAACCAATCATCAATACCATTTGATTGGTATCAAGGTCAGACAGACACTATTAATGTATGCGCATGTGAGAATACAGTAATAATTCCGGGTTATAATAACCCTGGTGATTATTCAGTAACCCAAACATCAGCTGAATGTACATTAAATCAATCTTGTACATGTCACACGGTTACTATTAACCAACAAGATTTAGATGACTCACAAAATAATACGGTATATTTAAGAGTTCAAGAATGTGATGGTAGTTGGGCAACAAGAACATTTAATACAGCGGGAACAACCAATATTTGTATTATGAATCTTTGGTCTGTGTCTGGTACTCCTTCTCTTTCTATGTATATCTTACAGGGTGGAAATATCGTTACAGCACCAAACTCAACAGTAACTAACATATCAACTCCATGTTCAGGATTAAATTGTTAATTATAAAATAAAATGAAAAAAAATAAATAACTAATATGAGCTTTTTAAGTAAAAATAATTCAGAATTCCTATCTGTGAGAATAACCCAAAAGGGAAGAAACAATATCTCAAAGGGTAATTTTAACATATCATATTTTCAAATTGGGGATTCCGAATTTGATTATACTGCACCATTTGATAATTTTACAGGTTTGGGAAAAATACCTCACCAATCGGTTTTTTCACCAATGGATAAGGAAAGTGGAGTAAAATACCCATATAAAATTGATAATTCAGCAACATCCACAGTTTATGGTATTCCTATTCAGATGTCAACAACTGATACAATAAGAAATGTAATGGGACCAGCAGGATTTGTTAGTGAATATAAAGAATATGACCCAGCAGATTGTACTGGTACATCTATTGAATGTACCACACAAAGTATTTCTATTTCGAGTATTAATGGTTCATCTTCGATTACTGTTCCAACAGGTAGTAGTTTTAACAATTGTGAGTATATTACATTAGTTTTCAGTCAATTTTGTGGAACTGACCCTAATTATCCGGTGATTACAGGACAATCTTCAAGTTTAGTTTATAAAGTTTTATCTGTTAGTGGTAACACACTTACAATTGATAGACCAACTCCTATATTAACGGGATGTACAGGTAATGCTCAAGTTATCTGTAATTCATGTGAAAATGAATTTCCAATAAGTGTTGAATATAACCCAAGTTGTAGACCAGCAGATATTGACCCATCACAACAATTAAATCCATGGAAAATGGAAGTTGTTTGGGGTGATAAACCAATTGGTTTTGATGCTACGGTTATTGGTACGGGTCCTGATGAAAGTTTATCAGGTTTTACATCAAATAAACACGTCTCAACAAAACAATTCTTAGGTTACACTACATCAAGTGGACAAACATTTAATAATTTTACAGGAGCAACAATAACATATCCAACGTCATATCGTAATTCATTTGGTGAACAGATTAATGTATCACCCGAAGAACAAAGATGTATTGCGGTCATTCATTATTCAGAATTAGGGGACTTAAAAAACGACCCAGAAAGATTCTTTAAGTATGATGATTATATTAGTACTGACACAACATCTGAACCATTATTAGAAGACTCAATTGGGAATCCAATTACAGATTTAGAATATTTTGAAGTTTACATCCCTTTTATACAATATCATAGAAATAGTGGAACTACTATTGGTGCATTATTTACAATGGATACAGTTAACTACTATGTTGATTCAAACATTAACGCGAACCAACGATTATTATTCCGTTATCTTTTAGATGAAAATGGAAATAAAGTCGGAAAAGTGTTTGTAAATAATAAAATTGTGGTTTTTGATGACCAAGAATTGGTTGCAGTACTTGACTACAAATCAAATAGAAAATACACACTACCTTCACCTAAAGTTACATACATTCCAAGTGATGGAACATCCGTAAGTTCATTTTTTTCGGGTAACATTGAAGAAACAACATGGGTAACATATATGTTTACTTATAGTGGTAGTACGGGTAACGATATTAATGCGTTAAATGGTTTACCATGTAACTACTATACTAAATTTGAAGCAACAAGTGGTAGTACCTTCTATCAGATACCGTCAAATTTATATGTTAAATTTACAGGTGATTTTTTCTCAAATATGACATCAGCAAATGGACTATGTGGGGCAACTAGTGGATTTATCGCTAGCGAGTTCTACTTATTAATACAAAAAACAAACTTAGGAGAATACCCAACACCATTAGATTGGAAAATAATTGATATGACATCAGGAACAACAAAAGTAGGTGGATTAATCGACCCAACAAGTTTAGTTGATGTTTCTTTCATTGTTGATTTTGATACTTATGACAACGGTTCAATTTATGATATTGAACAATACATGGGGTTAGTACCAAATGAGGATGATTCAATAATCGAACCCGGATTACCACAATTTGGTGACGAACAACCTTTTCCTGGTAGCATTAGATTAGTTAGAGCAACGGACATTGAAAAAATGAATTTCATGGTTAATTTACCATCATCTCAATTCTTAACAACCCAAAATCCAACATATACCGTGGGACAAATGAAAAGAATTACCGAAGTTGCTTTATTAAATGAGAATAAGGAAGTTCTTGTTATTGGTAAAGTTTCTAATCCAATAAAAAGAAGTGGTACACAAGTGTTTGCGATTAAGATAGATTTCTAACACTTTACTTTATTAAAAATATCCTGTATATATTTTGATATGACAACAAAATTAAAGAATGCTCCCAAGATTTTGGGATTAGACATTTCAACTAAGACCACCGGGTGGGCGCTATTTGATATTAATTCTTCTAAATTATTAGAATTAACACATTTCTCACCTAAGATAAAACCACAACCGGAAGATAAAATCGAAGAGATGTTAAAAAAATCTGACGCTTTTAAGACGCACTTGGAAAATTATAAAGATGTGGGGATAACAAAAATAGTTATTGAAGAACCTTTATTAAATTCAAATAACATTTATACAGTTGGAACATTACTAAGGTACAACACAATGATTTTAAAATGTTGTTATGATATGTTAGGTATTGTACCTACATTTATTTCGACCTACAATGCAAGAAAATTTGCATTTCCTAGTTTAGTTGGACCTAATGATAAAGGTAAAAATGTTTTATTTGGTGGATTACCAAAAGACATTGATAAAAAACATATTATTTGGGAAAATGTAAATTCAGTTTGTCCTGAAGTAGAATGGTTGTATGGTAAAACCGGGCAACTTAGAAAAGAAAACTACGACATGGCGGACGCAGTAACATGTATCATCGGTTATGTTAACATGCAAAAAAATAGTTTAAAAAACTAATATGT
>JGI25908J49247_10000492_pt1 | contig 12072 bp, 7 predicted proteins | sample LauGreSpBDMM15SD_2_FD_49247 | JGI IMG/M metagenome (IMG submission 49247) | reverse complement strand
TTTGATCAACAAAAACACCACGGTCTCTAGCTTGTTCAATAACACTTTTCATACTAATTTCCCAAACTGTTTTATACAAGGCTTTTAAATCATCTGGTATCGCATCTATATTTTGAATACTCCCATCATTTGCAATAATAGTATCTTTTAATTCTTTAGACCAAATACCTAATTTTACTAAATCTTCAACAAGATACTTGTTTACGACAATGTATTCACCTGATAAAACACGTCTTTTAAATATACAACTATCTACAGGTTCAAATGCTTCACTATTTCCCATGATTTGAGCTGTACTTGCAGTTGGCATTAATGCTAATAACATACTATTCCTAGCACCATATTTAACAAGATCTGTTTTCAAAGAGTCCCAATCCCAACGACCAGAAAGGTAATCGTCTAAATTAATTCCATCAAATTCTTGTGCCAAATCAAATTGAAGCTTTGCTTCACTAAATGGACTTCCTGGAAAACTAGAATAATGACCGTGTAGTTTTGCTGCATTTACAGAACCTGTCAAACATCCATAGTAAATTGTCTCAAAAATTTCTTTGTTTAATCTTTTAGCCGCTTCACTTTCAAATGGTAAACGCATTTTTACATATACATCTACTAAACCTTGTACACCAATACCAATAGGTCTATGTCTCATATTACTTAATTTGGTTTCAGGAACTGGGTAATAATTATTATCAATGACATCATTCATTGGACCAATTATATATTCTGAAACTTGTCGTAAATGTTCAAAATCGAAATGTGGATTACCATCTTCATCATATGTAACATATTTTGGTAATGCTATAGACGCCAAATTACAAACCCCGTATTCTTTATCGTCGGAATACAATGAAATTTCAGTACAAAGATTTGATGATCGGATAGTACCCAAATTCTTTTGATTACATTTCTTATTTACAGCATCTTTATATCCAATATACGGAGTTCCTGTTTCAATTTGTGCATCTAATATTTTTGTCCAAACTTCTTGAGCCTTTACAACTCGTTTATATCGTTTTTCCTCTACATATTTGTTATATAAACTTTCAAATTTGTCTCCATATACATCAGTTAATCCTGGACATTCATCTGGACACATTAAATACCAATCACCATCATCCTCAACACATTTCATGAAAAGATCTGGTACCCACATTGAATAAAATAAATCTCTTGCACGTAAATCTTCATGACCTTGATTCTTTTTCAAATCTAAAAATTCAAGAACATCAGCGTGCCACGGCTCTATATAGATCGAAAATGACCCTTTTCTTTTACCTCCTTGATTAATATATTTGGCAACTTCATTATACACTTTAATCATTGGTATAATACCATCACTTGGACCATTTGTACCACGAATCAAACTTCCTTTAGCACGAATATTAGTAATATGGACACCTATACCACCAGCCAACTTTGATATTTTACCACAATCAGTTATTGTTTTAAAAATTCCTTCTAATGAATCACAAGTTCCCACCAAAAAACAAGAACTGTACTGATTTAATTGAGTACCTCCATTAAACAAAGTGGGACTAGCATGGGTATAATAATGTTGTGAAATTAGATCATATGTTTTTAATACTGCTTCAATGTTATCTTTATGAATACCAACTGCAACTCTCATATAAAGATGTTGAGGACGTTCAACAACTTCCATGGCATTAGTTGTTTTATTTAAAACCTTTTGCAAATAACTTCTTTCAAGTGTTTTATATCCAAAATAATCAAACAAATAATCTCTTTTATAATCAATTGCAAAATTAAGTGTATTTTTATGTTTCCGTATTGTTTCAATTGTGTCATCTGCTAATATAGGAGAAGGATTACCAGCTTTATCAGTATTACCATAAAGTCTTTCCATAACTTCACTAAAACACTCGTGTGTACTTTTATGAGCATTACTAACAATAATCCTTGATGCTAATTTTTGATATTCTGGATTTTCAGTCATACTAATAGCAATTCTTGCAGCTTCTTCATCTAATTCACACGATGTTACACCATCATAAATACTAGAAACAACTCTCTGAGCCACTACATCTGGATCAATAGAGGTCAAGACACCAAGAGAAAGATCATTACACAATTTTTTCAAACGATAAATGACTTTATCAAAAGATAATTGTTCTAATCTTCCATCTCTTTTTTTAATCTTCATTGTTAATAATCTTTAACAAGAAAATATTTTCGATTTTTTATCATGGTATATTTTTTAATTAAATAAATTTATATCAAATATCGTTTAAAAACCCAAACGTTTTTCATTTATAATTCCTTACCATACCATAAAAAATTGAATTTTTTTTCAAAATCGTAGAAAATTATAATGACTACTTCTACCAACAAAACTTACATTACTAAAAATTACATCGCTGATATGGATAAACTTATCCGTCAAAACTGTTCAAAATACAATGGTTTAAATATTTTAGCCAAAGAATTTGTACCATCAAAGAATGAAGACATTGTTATTGAAAATATTTATGATGAAAATGCATTTTTTAACCAGTTGGAATATGAATTTATTCAACAAAATGTTTGGTTGTTTGAATAAGTAAAAAAATACAAAAAAGTACAAAAAAAATAAAAAATGGAAAGAAAAATAAAAAAGTACAAAAAAAAGCACAGAAAAAAATAAAAAAAGCACAAAAAAAATACAAAAAAAATACAAAAAAAATACAAAAAAAATACAAAAACAATATATTAATAACAAGGCAATTTTGTTATTAATATATTGTTTTTGTCATAAATGTTACAAAATAAAAAAGTACAAAATGAAATATTACAAAATTGAAAAATTAAAAGTACGCTCATTAGTGGTGTTTTTTATAATAAATAAATATAACATGGCAACTTTAAAACCATTTGGATTTTTACAAGAAGATTTTCACTCTGAAGTATTAAGTTTTTTATTTGAATTAGTTTCTACAAAATTTCCAAATAGAAAAATGATTTTATATAACAAACAAGATCGTTATGATAATAAAGGTGTTTACACACAAAAATATACAAATTTAGAAGTTCGTGATTTACAATTCTTTTTTCCAGATATGAATAGCAATATATGCGAAACAATATTTGTTGTATCTTATGATAACATAATTCATTTTAGTATGCTTTTACCTTATAAACAAAATTTAATGTTTATGGCTCATAGTGTTAAACACATACGTATTTTTCAAGAACACAATGTTAGACATTTTGCATTGACTGGATTACTATCATCTAATTTTATGTTACCAATAACGAATGGAATACGTGATAACTATTTTTTACAAGATAAATTAAATGCAGATATTGCAAACACGGAGGTTATGCAAACTATTCGAGATAGAAATATGACTGTTTTATTAATAGTAGGATCATTTTTTAAACATAATAAAGACATTTCCCTATTAAAAACACTAGTTAATACTGAAAAATACATTATAATTATTTGTACTACTGAATTAACTATAGAATTAAGAGATTTTATAGAAGATAATCAAAAGTATATTTATGTTTCTTTGAATTTAACTACAAAAGATTTACGATTTACTATCAAATATTTTAATATAAAATATCTCTTGTTTACACCAGCAAAAAATTCACAATTTTACACATCCAGTTGGTCTGGTTCTATACAATTTGCATTTGATAATGATTTACACATTGTTATTCCTGAAATAATAGCTAATATCCATGATATAAAGAATAGGGGTATGATTACATACAATTCAGTAGACGATATTTTACATGGTTTAGAATCAGGTTCTTGTTTAAATTATATAAAAGAATATCAAACTATTCGTGACAATATATTTTCTAGAAATAAGATTGTTTTTGACATTTTATTAAATAACATACAAACATCAAATATTGGTCATTTTAAAATTGATTATAATGAAAATCAAAATGAAATTGATACAAAAATTAATATTTATCAAAAAATTATAGACGCATCAATAACACCAGAAGATGTGAAACTTATAAAAGATACTACAATAATAACTGTAAATCCAGACGATTGTATATTCATGTTAACGAGTCTTTTGTTACAACGTTCTTGTAATATTGAAGCTTTTATTACAGATCTCGATACAGCAAAGTATTATAAAAATATTTTTACATTCAATAATATGAATAAACATATTAAATTTTTCTATGGATTACTCGGTTCAAAGAACACTAACAATCTAATTCCAGAAATTTTTACAATAGATCATTTACAATATACAAACCCAATTTCTATTATTTATACAAATTCTGATTTAATCGAAGATATTATTATTGGAGGAAAAAATACAATACAAAAATATAATCCATTGATTTTTGTAAAGAATAAATCAAATACTAATAATGATAAAATTGGTAGCAAAGTACAACAGTTATTAACAAATTATTCAGTTACTACAATCGATAACTTTTTAATTTACAAACCAATTGATCAATTATAAAATGTCAATTATAAAATGTCAATTATAAAATGTCAATTATAAAATGTCAATTATAAAATGTCAATTATAAAATGTCAATTATAAAATGTCAATTATATCATCAATATTTATTACTGATAACTTTACCTTTTGTAATGACTTTCGTATGTGAAGTCTACAACTAATTTGCTTTAAGATATGTAACATGTTTTTATGATTAAATTTTGAAATTCCATTATTATTTATTGTACAATTATCGTTAACAAATTCTATAAAACAATTCGTAAAATCTCCATGTGAATTTTTACAATTATTATGTAAATATTTCTTATCAACATATGATGAAAATATATAAATTTTATTGTTTTTACGTGTATATTTTCCAGAGTTAATTGTAAACTCGTTTGACCAATCATCATCATCGTATTCACTTGGTAATTCTTGTTCAACCGCTGTTTCACTTGGTAGTTCTTGTTCAACCGCTGTTTCACTTGGTAGTTCTTGTTCAACCGCTGTTTCACTTGGTAGTTCTTGTTCAAATTGTAAAAAAGAATAAATTTCAGGGATGTGGGGTTCTTCTTTTTCTTCTACGTCTGTTTGTTGAGCGGTATAGGTACATTGTATTTTTTTTGGTTTATAAATTAATTTTGATTCTATATGATATGGTAGATCAAACATTTTATCACTTTGACAACAATCAAAAAAAGCATATAGTGTAATACCATCTGGTAAATCTTGTATTAATATTTTATACAATGCATCATTTTGCATATGCCCTTCTGATTTATAATCAGACGGAACAATTATATTATCAAACACATTATTCCGCACCCTTTCTAATGAACTGTGTCCAGCATAATAAAAAAATAATGTATCGCCTGGTTTACATTTATTTATAGTATAGTACAGGGAATTCATAATACGAATTTTAGTTGGGTGCGTTTTAGACAAATCACGACAATCACTTACAATTGTTATATTATTCGAATAATAATCGCATTTCCCCACTAAAAAATTCATGATATTTGCAACATTATTACTTGAACTCAATGTTGTATTATAATCTATACCACATAATATAGCATATTTACGCATTTAATAATAATAAATAAAATAATATTAATATAATTTTATTTAAAGTAACTTATAAAGTAACAGGTAACTTATAAAGTAAACTTTCGAGTAAAATCTTTAATTCTACCCATTGATAATTGGGATCTTTGGTCAAACCCATTAATAACTAATCGACAATTTATTTCTTTTAACATTTCGTTTAATGTTCGTGTTCCAGAATTAAAAACAACAGTTCCATCTGGGCGTTTTGTAGAATTAGCTTGTACAAATTCCAAAAAACAAGCTGTAAAAGCACCTTGCGGTTGATTACGAATGGTAGCATCGGCAGATGTTTGTGCATCTAAACATCCTGAAAAAAGAAACACGTCTGCTTTTGTTAATCTATTTGGTTCATTTGATAGAGCGAATTGATTTGACCAATCACTTGATATATACCTTGTTGGTTTCTGAGTTTTACAGATAGAATTACATTGTAAATTAAATTGTAAATCCATCATTGTACCACTATGACAACAATCTGTAAACACCCATAATGTAACACCAGCTGGTACTATATCAGCCAAATTAGCAAATAACCAATCATCTGTAATAACACCTTTTGATTCGTAATCTAATGGTACTAATACATTATCCCTACCATCACTTTCATCACCATTCTTATCTTTAATATCAGAACCGTGACCAGAATAATAAAATAGTAATGTATCTCCAGATTTAGATTCAGATATTAACCAACGTATACCAGATTCCATATTTTCTCTTGTTGGTTTCTTTTGAGATTTTGGATCATCTGTAATTAATGTAATATTCTTTTGATCATATCCGCAATTTTTTACCAAAAAATTGTTTATGTTATGCATATCATTTATACATCCATTCAAAGATGACGATGTACCTATATAATTAATTCCACACAAAAATGCACGTTTCATACAGTTTTAATATATGAAAATAAAATAAATTTAAAAATAAAGTTTAAATTACAATTTATTAATTAAATCAAATATTATGATTTTTTTGTTTATTATATACAACAAAAAAAGTTACGATAAATTACTAAATTATCTTTATTTAACTATATTAAAAATGATACGTGTTATAATTTTTAATATGTGTAGTGTAGATGAAAACTGTATTAATGAAAATTATAAAAACTCATTACATTCCACCTTTAATGATTTACAATCTAGAGGGTATATTCTTTATGCAGTTGATAACATTTCTGTAAAAGATCTTAATAGAAAAATACTGACCTTGGGATTTCATACTTTTTTGAAAACTCCAGAATATAATGATTTATACTGTGTTAAAGATTATTATTTGAAAATTATATCAAATACAATTGATCATGAAATAAATACTAGTAATATACTTGTAGTTGATTTGGGTGATGACGTAGCTGTTGGAATGTATAATAATATTAAAATTTGCCAACGATTAAATCTAAACGTTTGCCTTTTAAACGCGAGTACTTACGAATCATTTACGGACAAGATATTGGAAAGTATACTTTATTACCAAGATGAAAATAAATCAATAGGTAAAAAGACGTTATTTCAAAAATCTATTAATATAGTTGTGCCAATTATGGGAGACAATACTCGTTTTTTAAGGAGTAGTTATGGAATGGAAAGATCATTAATTACGTTTGGAAAACCAATATTATCTTGGGTTGTTTGTAACTTGCAAATTGATGCAAATTATATTTTTGTTATAAGAGAACATTTATGTCGTTTACACAAAATAGATAAAGTATTAGAATCAATGTATCCAGATTGTACAATTATACAGTCTGAATCAAAAACAGAAGGAAATGCTTGTTCAATCCTGTTAGCTGAAAAATATATAAATAATGATAATCCATTAATAGTTGTAAATGATAATCAGTGGTTACAATGGGATGTTGAAGAATATATTACAGATTTTTTATTAGGGACAAAATCACATTTACAATTAATTACATTTATATGTTGTGGTGATAACTCGTTTCATTATATTAAAACAGAAGATTCTAATGATAAAAATGTTTTATCAATTATGCTTAACACACCGGTAAATGAATATGCTTTAGCAGAAGTATATTTTTGGAGAAATGGTAAAGATTACGTAAAATATACTCATAGAATGAATTCTCAGAATAAAAGAATTTTTGGCGAATTGTCTACAACATTAGTAACTAACGAAGTTCTTGATGATATAAAAAATAACATTCTCCCACAAGGGTCTGTTACACATCGTATATGTGATAAATATTTTCCATTTAGAGAAGAACACGAATTGAAATCGTTTTATCAATGGTATATAGATGACAAAAGAGATGTACGTATAAAGTAAAATGTCAATTTTAAAGTAAAAATGTCAATTTTAAAGTGATTCTTATTAATCCTCAATTTTAAAGTCACTTGGTTTGAGAGCTTTTCCACCACATTTTACTAATGTAGTATTTGTATAATTAATAATTTCATCCAACAAGTCTTCACGATCTTTTAACACAATTTTATAAAATCCAAGAATTGGTTTAGCTAATTGTTCTAAATAACAGCTTCTATTAAATTTCAAATTGTGTTTGATTGCGTATAGTGGATCTTCGCCAAGTTCTGATTTTGCTTTTTTAGGATCATTACTTTCAATATAAATATACGGTATTCTGTCTCCTATTTGGACTTCTTCTTTTCGTAGTTTTAAACGTTCTGCCAATTGAACATGAACTGGACGTGTTTTATAACTACTTGCTAACATTGCAGAAACAATAAGATCATCAATTTCAATTTTGTAATTATAAATAGAATCTATAAAACCTCGATATAATTCAGTACTACGTTTGATTGAATCTACTGACTTATTTATCTGTTCACCGGTTGATGTTTTGTCATTTAATATAGTATCAATAATTTGTTTATAACATTTTTTTACCATAGGACAATAGTCGCGTCTGGTTAATGCTATACCTTTTGCGTCAACACATTTTAATTCGAATGGATTTTTTTGGTTTTCATATTTATTTGCAATATAACGCTTTTTTGTCAACAATACAAATGGATGAAATACTTTTTCAAATTCTAATTCAATTGGTTTTCTGTTAAAAATATTTTCTGTTAAATTATCTCCGCAATTTGTAGCCAATCTAAAAGTATCACGTCTATTCATTTCAAAATCATCACGGTTATATTTGAAACGAAGAAACACAGAGTCAGTATCACCGTATACAACTTGTATATTTAAATCAATTGGTACTTCTGGATCTTGTTTATAAGGTTTATCTTTTACATAAACATTGTATTCTTTTGTATTCCAGTTAAACAAAATTTCAATTTCATTGTTTGGATAAGTTTCTCTTAATACAGAATATAAAATTTCTAAATCATTTATATTAGTAACTTTAAATTTTTCTGGATTTACACTTTTTGATTTCATTTCTATACACTATCGTATTAAGTAAAAATAAAATCAATTTTTCACAATCTATGTCTAATGTATCTTATCAAAATAATTTTTAAAGCAAAATTATTTTTTAAAGCAAAATTATTTTTTAAAAATGTTAAACGTAAAAATGTGTTAAAAAAAAAAGTATTTCGTTTAAAATAAGTTATTTTATTATTGTTGAATTGTATAAATACAACAAATGTCAAATTTTTCACCAATGTTTTTTGAGCAACCTATTGTGATTTTTGATACTACACAATCGGAATCCGCCACATCAGGGGCATTTGTTTTATATGGTGGTGCCCGTATTAATGCTATCTATCAAACTGATGATACATCATCTGGTGCTTTTGTTTTATCTGGTGGTATGGCAGTGCAAAAAAATATTAGCGTTGGAGGTATCCAACGTATCTACAACGTAACTGATAGCATTGATACTACAACTGGTGCTTTGATTGTAGATGGTGGTGTTGGTATTAAGAAAACTCTTAGCGTTGGAGGTATTCAACATATCTACCACACAGCTGAGAGTACTAGTATTAATGATGGTGCTTTGATTGTAGATGGTGGTGTTGGTATTAAGAAAAATCTTAACGTTCATGGAGATACTCTCATTGAAGGAAATACTACTATTATGGGTAGTTTGTATGTTGAAGGTACATACACTTATGTAAATACTCAAACTATCAATGTAGAAGATAATACTCTTGTTATCAATGCTGGACCTGCTGGAAGTCGTGATGCTGGTTTGCTTATTCGCAGAGATGGTTCCGACGTAACATCCGAACCCGCAGTTTCTGTAACATCTGGTACATTAGATGCAGTTGCTATTACAACTACAGGATCTATCGCAATCACATTTCCTTTGGATATATCACAAGACAACGATTATTATAGAGGTTGGTGGTTAAAAACAACTGATGGTTATGGTCAAATTGAAAGTTATACTGATAACGTTGCTATTTTGTCAACAACTGGTAGTGCTCTTACTACATCAGGTACTATTATGGCAACTGAATTCACTTTACATAATAAGAGTTACCTTGCACAATACTATGATGAACAGTCTGATGAAATTCGTTTTGCATATATCGCTGATGCGCAAGATCCTAAAGTTGATTTGGAAAATGGAGATAATTATGCACGTCTAAGATTAGATAAATTAGATGCTAACACTTCTATTTCAACTGCATCTATTTACACTAGTGGCCTTTCTACTATTGCTAATTTAGCAGTAACCAATTTACTTGTAGCTAGTGTTACTATGGATAATGCAGCATTGAAATCTGCTACTATCGGTAATCTTTATGTAACTGGTGCATCTGTTCTTCACGGTTCTGTTACTGCCGGTGCCTTGGCTGTTACTGGAGCTACTCTTCTTGGATCTGATCTTACCGTAACTGGTGCTTCTGTTCTTAACGCTGGTATCACTACTGGTGCTTTGAACGTCACCGGAGCTTCACTTTTACAAGGAAACGTTAATGTAGGTGGTTCTATCTTCGTTACTGGAGGTTCATATATACAAAATGACCTTATCGTAACTGGTGCATCAGTATTTAACGGAGGTGCAACTGCTGGTGCCCTTTTTGTCACTGGAGGATCTCTTTTACAAGGATTACTCAACGTTTCTGGAGCTACTCTTCTTGATTCTAGTCTTACCGTAACTGGTGCTTCTGTTCTTAACGCTGGTGTCACTGCTGGTGCCCTGTTTGTTACTGGAGGATCTCTTTTACAAGGATTACTCAACGTTTCTGGAGCAACTCTTCTTGATTCTAGTCTTACCGTAACTGGTGCTTCTGTTCTTAACGCTGGTGTCACTGCTGGTGCCCTTTTTGTTACTGGAGGATCTCTTTTACAGGGATCACTTGGTGTTTCTGGAGCTACTCTTCTTGATTCTGATCTTACCGTAACTGGTGCATCAGTATTTAACGCTGGTGCAACTGCTGGTGCCCTTTTTGTTACTGGAGGATCTCTTTTACAAGGATCACTTGGTGTTTCTGGAGCTACTCTTCTTGATTCTAGTCTTACTGTAACTGGTGCTTCTGTTCTTAACGCTGGTGTCACTGCTGGTGCTCTGTTTGTCACTGGAGGATCTCTTTTACAGGGATCACTTGGTGTTTCTGGAGCTACTCTTCTTGGATCTGATCTTACTGTAACTGGTGCATCAGTATTTAACGGAGGAGCCACTGCTGGTGCCCTGTTTGTTACTGGAGGATCTCTTTTACAGGGATCACTTGGTGTTTCTGGAGCTACTCTTCTTGGATCTGATCTTACTGTAACTGGTGCATCAGTATTTAACGGAGGAGTTACAGCTGGTGCTTTGAACGTCACAGGAAACAGTATTCTTCAAGGATTTGTTACTGCTGGTTCTTTAAATGTTGTGGGTGATTCTATTATCCAAAACGACTTTACAGTTACAACTGGTAATGTTACAATTTCTACAAATGATTATTTACCTATCAAAGAAGCCACACTTGCTACAGGTGGTTCTATCCTATTTAATACAGTAGATGTCTCTCCAAGTTTGGGTGATATTGCCAGAGAAAGATATGCACAAATTAATAATAACCAAACATCTGCTATACCTGTAACAGGATTTGCATTCAATGGTTCTGTTAGAGCATTTGATGCTATTGTATCAGTAGTAATCTTGGCAGAGTCAGGAAATAGATATGCATATTACAACCTTAAGGGTATTAAGAAAGCTAGTAACTGGGTTGTAAACAGCTCTTATGTAGGTGATGTTACTGGAGTCACATTCTCAATCACAAATAGTGGTGTAATGCAGTATACTTCAACTAATGTTACTGGTCGTAGTAACGGTTATGCTAACTTCCGTGCAATGACTACATCTATTGTTGCTCCTGAACCTAGCTTTCTTGCTTAAGTTCAACTACTTTAGTTAAGTTTAACTACTAAAATGTATATACCTTGCCGCGCCGAAGCGCAGCTACCATAGAATAAACACATATCAATAACTTTGTAATCCTTTAGTAAAAATGATTACAACGATCACAAAGATTACAAAATGTTACCATCCAATTTTTATAAATGAATGACGTCTTACAGATGGTTTTGTACAAAATGTTACTAATAAATAATTATACGAAAAAAAATCTTGCGATACTAAATATTTCATAGATAAAATTGAAGC
>JGI25908J49247_10000484_pt1 | contig 12155 bp, 17 predicted proteins | sample LauGreSpBDMM15SD_2_FD_49247 | JGI IMG/M metagenome (IMG submission 49247) | reverse complement strand
GAAGTTGATTGAGTAGGCAACTTTAAAATAGCCGTAGGATAGGTTGTACCTGCCCAAATGCCCTCAATATCACTGACTGTGACAGAAGTACCAGAAACGGCTAAAACAGTTGTGTAGGGCTTTAAAATGCTTGTGCCAATAAAATCACCAACCAAGATAATTCCATTTGCAGATGCTGATGTAGTAATTACACCTGTAGAAGAATTAAATGCTGTGGCGTTTAAGCCTGTTGTGGTTGGAATGGCTCCTACCCATTGCGCTACTCGGCTAACTAGAGCGTTACCGGATTGGATGAAAAGAGCCATAAGACATCCTTATTTGGTCGGGACATTGGATTATAAGGCAGTGGAATTTTTCCGCTAGGGTGGCAAACAAAATCACTGTAAAACTGGTTCACAATTGCATAAAAAAGGATTTTGTCCTTTTTGTCTTGTTTAATCAAATCCCAAGGGCGGTTGTTAAACCACTTGCCACTTATTTCATGGGCAAAGCATTTTGGTAGGTTCATAGCCTCAAAAGTACCCGCAAATATTGGGTTATCTGTTGTGCCCATCATCTTATAAAACTCTCTGCGTTCTTTGCAATATTCCCTGACAGATTCCACGTTTTTTTGCTCATACTGAACATAACGCTCACCATCAATAGCCCCAACTTTATAGTTCATGTTGGGTGTGCTAAATGTCTGCGACCATGTTCCCGATTTAACCTCGTTGAACATTTTGTCGTTTTTAATTAACGCACCTTCCAAACCACCTGCAAGAACACCACCTGTATAGTAGTCTTCGTTGACTTTGGCTTCTTCGTTGTTGAGATTCAATTCCATGCCATGCTCCATGATTTTCCAAAGAAGGCCCGTTAGGACCCTCTTCAGAAACCCTAAGGTTAGGCCAAGTAACGCTGTACTTGTGCAGATGCACGAGGTGTAGTCACCACAGCACCTGTTGTCATGCCAGCCAGAACAGCAACACCAGCAGGATTACGCACAATCAATGTGCCTTCCATGATGTACTGATCCAAAGAGGCATCAGCGTTAGAGAACACTTCGTTGTTAGGACCAAGTTCACGCAAAGAACCCCACTGAACAACGTCAGGGTTCAGGAACAAGATGGAAGTGTTGTCTGCACCAGTTTGATCCATAACCCATGAGTCATCGATCTGATAGGTGTAGTTGAAGTCACCTTCGTATGTACCAATCGTGTCACCCTTGTCAGCAGGGTTGAATCGGTTGATAGAACGGCTCTGAGGAATGTTGTCAGAGATAGATGTACGCAATGATGTTGGGACTACCATATTGGTAATCTTTGCATTAAAGCGTTGTTCAGCGGTGGTAACCAACTGCTTGTACAGCACAGGGCTAAAAGCTTGCAGAGTTTGACCTGTAGAGAAGCTGAAATAACCCAAACCAGAGTTACTCAACACGCCATTGAAAGGAGTGTTGGTAGAAGTGGCAGAAGTTGTGTCGTTGCTATCAGAAGCAGCCAAGTTCAAAACGGCAGTACCAGAAGTTGGGTTGCCTGAACGTGTGCCAGCAAAAGAATACAAAGAACCAAATCTACGGCCATTGTTGGGTGCTGAACCTTGAGTAGCTGCTTGGCCTGAGTACTTGATGGAAGCACCATCAGCACGAACCATTTGCAACTCAACGTCAAACATGATCTCAGTCAATTGCTTGACTTCTTGATATGCTTGTGGGTCGCCACCAGCTTGTTCCACGGCACGAGCAGTACCTGTAGCACCAATCACAGTCGTAAAGATCTGTGTGTAGTTGCCCAAGTTAGAACGTGTGTTAGAAGCGGCAGCAGTTGCGTCAACGGCAGCACCTTCCAATTTGGCGTTCAATGCGGGTGTGCGGAAATAGTCGTTAGGCCAAATGTGCAAAGTCGAATTGATTTTGCGTTTTTTGCTCATAGCCATGTTAGTGATCGGTGTACGATCTTTAACATAGTTAGAAACAGTCATGTCGAGGTCTTTAACCACGATGTCGGTTGCGTATGCGCCATTACCATTACCTAAAGAGGTAGATGTAATCGTTGCCATAGTAATTCTCCTGAATTAACGCCTNCGTCTATTTGACGCAAGCATAGTTGCTAAAAGGTCACGAGCCGCACCCTTATCACCGCTTTGCGCTTTCCTTTGAAGTTCGACTGTCTTATCTTCAGGTGCTGTTTTGCCTCTTGCCATTGGTTTACTAGCTGCTGCCAATGAACCTCCTGCATTCTTCACTTTAGGACCTTCTCGGAATTTCATACCATCCCTTACGAGTCCCAATAGATATTCATCACTAGATACCAAATCAATGTTTTGGACACCAGGGACAAACGATCCATTTGCACCTTTCCAATCTTTAGACAATTTTTCCCGTAATTCGGAAAATACTGCCTTGTTGGCCAATTCTTTATCACTGAAGCTTTGTCGAGCTTGTTCAAGTTGTTGCTTTACAACCTCACTTCGATGATTAAAAAACTGTTCAACTTTAGGTCGATTCGCCTGAATAAACTGTGACTTTTCCTGAATTAACTCGTTGTTCTGACGCATTGCTGCTTCAGCTTCACTTCGTCTAACTTCATCTGTGGCGTTGTCGTAGATTTGCTTCCATTGCTGGTTATATTGTTGAATTTTCACCAATTCATCAGCCGCTGATTGCAACTGAGGAACCAAGGTTAATTCCAACCCTATCTGCAAACCATCTAGTTCAGACCTGCGCTTACTTTCGTATTCTTCAAAATCTGCTTTTTCGGCTTTAAGCTTACGAGCATTTTCATGGATAGCACTTCCTTGACCAAGGATAGCAGCCGCCTTAGATACAGGAATCTCAATAAAACCGCCATCGGCATCTTTATTGGGAATTCTCCACATCATGTCAGGATTCTGCTCNGCAAATTCTAAGAAGTTAATNGGTTCAGTTACACCATCGGTGGCTTCATCCGCATCTTCTGAATCTACAGTTTCTGTAGTCCCATCAATACTATCTTCAGGTTCGAGCCCCTCTTCAGGAGTCGCCTCAGGGGATTTGGCTTGCGCCTCTTCTTGTCCTGCTGGTGGTGTAACTGCTTCGTTTGGGGGAGTGTTACGCCTATTGGCGGCAATCATCCCTGCAATAGCATCTACAGGATTCACACCAGTTTGCTCAGTGGCGGTCGCATTAGCGATTACGTCTGACATATATTACCTTATTTCGTTAAAGTTTCAACATTTTTGTTAGCTACCTTAGCGAGATATTCAGTTCTTTCTATGAACTCAATGAAATCTCGGACTCCGGCAACACGCTGTGCATTATCAATACGATTAACATCGTCCTTGCTTTCTTCTANCATTTCTAGCAAGTAAAACCTATACAGGTTAAATAACAATGCAAAATCATCATTTCTTAAGAGCCGTTTTGCGCTCTCTCCATTTTCTATAACCAGAGCTTTGCGATTTACATTAGCCTCCTTGTAAGTGTCAATTACTTTAGTCCTGCGATTAAAATAATCACGAATATTNGATACCAAGCTTTTCATTGCAATCCTTAATCTACTTGTACGGCAGTAAGTTTACCCCTCTTAGCTGCCAAACCTTCAAAGTAATTATCCATATCAATATCTTCTGCCTTTTTCATATTCAAAGCAGATACTGTTGCACTTTCTTGTGTTTTNGCCTTATTNAACTCAACTTTAGATTGGGTTTCCTGTTGTTCAGCAGAAGGCCCTTTGGATGATTGAGCTTGAATAATTTTTACTGCTTCATCCATTGTAGGCAAATAAGCATCTACATCTTTAACACCCAAAACCCGCAAAGTATCCTCAAAAGGTCTGCGAACNTTAATAAACATTTCAGGCACTTCGGGTGGAATCATCATCATTGCTTGGGCAAACTGTTGTTGCGCCTGAAGAATCATTTGTTGGCGGGTCAGGCGGTTTTCTTCTGAAAGGAAGCCTAAAGCCAAGTCAATATTGATCATTTTGCGGTCAATAAACTCAAAGTTTTCAATTGACATGGCATCCATAAATGGCGCACCTTTAAGACAAGTGCCAGCCAATTGCTGAATGTTGTAATCGTCAGAGTATTGAACCAAAGTCTTCCAAGTAATGTAGATAACATCTCGTAGACCAATGGCGCAGTTTTTAACCATTTCATCTTGGATTAACTGATTGGGACCCATAGCCAACTGAAGCTTAAATCCTGAATTCCCGTCTTTCATTACCTCAGGATTAAGGGTGTCGCTAGGGCTAGTCATGCCAATCATGGCCATTTTGTCCGACTCAAAGCGGTTCATGGCTGATTCCACATATGCCAAGTTACCTTGCATAGGTTGGAATTCAAAAATGTGCTTGGTAGGATCAAACTTGCGATCCAAGATAAACATTGCACTTACGCCACGCTGAATCTCTTCGGCATCCAAGAATTCTGGATTGACACCAATACGAGGGGTAGAGGATTGCATGGCAAAGGACATTTCAGCCCTGCGGATTGCCGTTGCATATTCCTGAAGCGGAACCAAACGCTCACCCAAAGAGTAACCAAAGAAGTTACCTGTAATGGGTTTTGGGCACATATTAGCCAAAGGAATAAAATCTACTTCCTTGGCATACAGAATGTATGAGCCTGAAAAACAGCACTCAACAATCTCTTCTTCCCCGTCACCATCAATGTCCCTGCGAATCCATGCAGTGGTCAACATAATGACTCGGCTATAGCGGTCTGCGCCTTGGGAGGCAATAACGCCTTGACCTGGCACTGGGGTAGAGTCACGGGCGTGAAGGGCTAAGTCATTCTCCAAAGCACCCGCTTGATACGCACCCGCAGGACCATAAGCAGCATGGTCAGCCAACAACTCTAAATCCACAAATGGGAATTGGCTTTTACATTCATGGATTGTCATTGGGTCATAAAAACCCACAAAGTCTTGATCCTGAATAGTTGAGATAGTTGGGTTGCAAACAAAATAATGTTGGGCAACGTGTTTAACCCTAATGCTTGTTTCGTAGCCAGTTAACTTGTACTTTGCACGATAAATAGTGTTATTGCGTAAAGCTTCTTGAATCTCATCATCTGTAGGTTCTTGCACAGCTTCTGTCTCATCGGGAGCCATAGCTTCTTGCATTGCGCCTTCAAGGTTTACATCAACCTTACGCATATTTTGACGTTTGGCGGTTAAACCTTTTTCACCTGCTAAAGTTTCAAATACTCGGAGTTGATCACGAGTTCCTTCAACTTCTTTATATTGCGTAATAGGACTACGCAAAGGAGAAACCATCACAATGCCGTTTTTGTGCAGTAAAGAGTCTTGCGCCCAATCCCGAATGACCTGATAAGAATCATTCTTACTATTAAGCATATATTTAACCATTTCAGTGGCTTGACGGGCTTGATCGCCATCTGCTTCGCTGAATCGTTCAAACTCAAAGTTAATTTTGCCATTAGGCATTAGGCACTTGGTGATAACGGCAGTAGCGTAATCAATGCCAGGCGCAACAATAGGCTGAATGTAATCAATACCACGAATAGGTTCAGTAGAATTGGATACAGGAATATTGAGATAGTGATAGTCAGTAAAGCGGTTATAGGTATTCTTGGACTGAGTAAGTCTTAAGTAATCCACCATCTTTACATAAACTTCATGGCAAACTTGTTCGGTAAGACCACGATTACCAGAAGAGGATGCAAGATTCTCTACGATTACATTCTGTTTATCTAGCATATTTAAATCCTTTGGACCTTGCCTTCAGGCATTTCAATTCGCCTAAAAGTAAAGTTATTTGCCCTACTTACCACAGATTCACCATGACCTTGAATCAGAGCTAAAACGCCAATACGAGCAGAATCAATGTGGTCATCTGGATCAGAAAACCGACCTGCATCATCAATAGCGTAATTCCTAGCTTCATCAAGAAATGCTTTGCAAGACTCGTTAATCATAAAAGATTTACGTTCCATGCCCATCCGCATTATATTGATTCCATATGCTTTATGGTTCGTTACCTTACCTTGATCGTTTGGTGGGTTTAATATAGCACCAGATATACAGTTTAGTCCATACGAATCTTCAAAGACTTCTCTGACAGATTGTTCGGTCAAAGTGTACCTACCTGCAAGCCCTGCATCATGGGGTAGGGCAATTGGCACATCCCTAGATTCCCTATCTAGCAGGTAATGGACGTATTCATCGGGTGTTTCCCCGCTTGGAATAGTAATCTGTTTGTGCAAATAAATGATCTCTTCCACTGGATTGCGGAAAAAGAAAGAAATAACAGTCGGGTCATTTTTGATGCCCAAGTCAAAGCTAATAAGCCTTTCAAGCTTTTCATTAGCCCTAAGTTCAATGTCTTGAGCATTGTAAGTAGGCCATTCAAGCAATGGGAATACCACGCCTTTGCCAACCAAGGGAATGCCATTAATACGGCAATCCCTCTCCCAAGGCATAAAGTCTCTAGCTAATTGTTCCCGTTCTTTTTTGGGGAAAAATGACTCACCCCATTCGTTTTGGTATGGGATGTCATCCCAAGTTACCCGCACATGGGCATACCCATCTATCTGATCCCAGAACTTACGAACTAAACCCGATAGACCTTTAAGTGGAGTGAACGAACAGATAACCTGCCCGTTTCGGGACGCTGTACGAACAACAAGTTCTGAGAAAGTCTCATCTGGCGGTTGCTCATCAAGAACCACAAGGTCCAATTCAAAACCTTGCAAATGTCGGACTTGTTGGGTGTAGTTGGAGAAGTAAAGCTTAGACTTTCCTCCAGACTCATGCCAAATTTCAATGGCAAGGACGTTGGCTCCATCTGTTCGGATTGACTTGTCATCAATGCACTCCCTAGGAATAGATCCCGTGCCCAACTTGTAACTTTGCTTAATGTCATCACAACCTAACAACTTAGACTGTAATGTTTTGGCAACCTGTTCCCAAGACTCGCCAGAACACATAGCGATAATGGGTTTATCCCATGTTACGCCTTTCCAATCTTTAGGATACCGACCTGTTAAATGGTAGGCAGTTTCATAGGTTGATGCAATTGTTTTACCTGCACGATTAGCAGCAATCATACCCCTACGGGAAAATTTTGCCCCAAGGTCAAAGAATTTTTGTTGGTACTTAAACGGCCTAAACCACTTTAAAGAGTTGAATTGCATATCTTGAGCAATCTTGTCCCTAGCAATTTTCATTGCTTTGAGTTGCTCAGAATCTAGCGTTTTAACTTTTTCTTTACCACCAGCTAGTTTGATCAAATGCTTGATAGCCCTATCTTTGTAGAGCGGAAGAACATAATCACTGGCTTCACTTTTTGCCATAGTTATCTCGTATGTTTAACAAGATTTGTGCAGCATAAGCTAGATAGTAAACTTCATCCGGCTCAAGCTTGTGTGTTCCCTGAAGGTCTTTTTGCAACCATTCTAGAGTTTTACGGGCACAAGCTTCAGCTTGGGATGACAGTCTGTTTTGGAAGATTTTGGATGGGTCTTCCATTACGCCCACGGGTCAGCAATGTTCTTGGCAGAAATACTAACAATGTCTCGGTCAATCAAAGTCCAAACCCCACCGCCTTTTTCACCGATTAAGAATGTGTGTACGCCACGACCTTCTTTGGTGTAAGTGCCATCAGGATTACGCAAAATACGTTCTTCAGTACGGGGGTCAATCCATGAATATTTTTCAGGAACTTTTTGGCCATACTTGTTAGTTTTTTCACCAACAGGAATTTGTTCTACAGGACCAGTAATCTGGTATGTGATCAAGCCGTTTTCGTATTTGCGGAAATCAATGTATACCTTTTTATCAGACTGTGGGTCTAATGGGTGAGGCATATTGGTTGCGCCAAAGTAATGCACCTGTGCTTCAGGGTCTGGCAAATCAGGATTACGTTTTGGCAAAACCCGCAATGGATCTTCAGGAATAATATCCTTTTTATCCACCCACGGGTTATCGTCTGTCAAATACTCTGAAGGAATTTTTTTACCCTCAAGAGCATTTTTAGCAACAGTGTATTGTTCCTCTTTTGGTTTACCAATAAGGTCCAATGAAATGTTTACTTTGTCGTAAACAAACTGAGCTAGTTCTTTAGCTGTTGGAAGGTCTTCCTTCAGCGATGCAATATCATACGTTGCCATACATTTCCTTATTCAGTTTTAGCTTCTTCTACAGTTTCTTCAATCAAGGTATCACCGATCTGAGGCTTGTGAGCTATCACATACTCAGCAGTCAAATGAATCTTTTCACCAGCAACAACGGCATAAATCTCGTTGGCTTCGTCACGAACAAAATCTTCAATAATCATAATAGTCCTTAAGCTGCGTAGTCTTTGCTGCGATTGCTAGGCTTGGTAAAACTACCGCCTTTGGTGTTGTTAGTGTGCTGAGATGAAATGGTATTCACCTTGTACGCACTGTTAACAGCACCTGCAACTGTTGCTCTGCGATCATCTTCAGCAGAACGTGTAGACAGTTTGTCGTTGATGTTTTTAGTAACACCCTTACGCATTTGTGCGCCACCATTAATTACTGTTCCATAGGACATAATAATCTCACTTTGTGTAAGAAGAGTTTTTGAGATAGCCAGTATTTGTTGAATGGCAATTGTAAGAGTCAGGGTAAGAAACGCTAACCTTTTGACCACGACCTGCAGTTGCAGATCCACCAGTTTTAGGTGCGCCTTGGTTAGGGCCACTGTAATTAGTGCCACCGCTACCACGAGTTACAGTAGTAACACCACCAGAGCCTGGTGTGTGCTTAGAGACATTGCCTTTACGATTGGGGGCTTGAGCCATCAATGTAGGGGCGTTATTGCCAGAGGTATATCCACTCATATCGAGCCTTTCATAAAAGTATGCATATATTACACCTTTCTCAGAGATTCCATAAACTCATTTAACGCATCATCCGCATCCCCCTCATCTTCCCTAGTCACATTTTGAATGTGTTCTACAGAAATGATGGGGGCACGAGAGGATTCAAAAGGAGCCAGTTTGTCAGCAATCTTGGCTTTGTCCTTGATATCTAGTTCATCAGACTGCATGGCATCAATCAAGACTTCCATGGCAGTTTTAAGGGGTGGCAGTCCACGGGAGGTACGCTCGTCATTTAGCTTGTTAAACAAAGCACCATATTCGGTAACCTTGTTAACTATGGATTTTGGGCGACCACCCGTTGCCTTTTGTGACCGAGGCGTAAAGTTGGTCATGTCAAACTCATCCACCACAGGGACAGTCTCAATGCTTTAGGTTCAATCTGACCAGTGGCTAGTTTCATGGCTTTTTTCTGCGCTCGTCTAACTTTGGCGTAATCACGGGCTTTCTGCTTATCTTCTTCAGAATTAACAGTTGAGCCTTCAGGTCTTATTTCGTCAAACATTGCATACCCTTTTCAGTTCTAATCCAAGCATATGAGCCATTCACAGTGAACCCACGTTTTTTGTGGATCTTCATAAACCCATCATGTTCGGTACGAATAGAAGTGGAACATACCACGGGTATACCCCATCGGTTTGCCCACAGTATATGTTGGTCAATCATCTCATTAATTAACCTAACACGCAAGCGAGGGCTTAATTGTAGGTCAACATGGTGGAACTTGGCATTGGAGATTTCTTCATTGGCATAGGTGGTGTACCCACCCCTATCAAACCAACAGTACCCAAGAAGGGCATCTTCAGCAGCGTCACCTATAAAGGTTTTAACAAGCTTGTTCCCACGGCAGACAGCAATAAACTCTTTGCTCTTGTCAAACACTTGGACTGTAGTGGCCACAGTAACGTGCTTGCGGAACACTGTTTTATCCCTAGTCAAGATGCCATCAGCCTCATGCCCAAAGATTGAGTCTGCCATGTCCACAATATCATCCACATCATGCAGTGGGTGTGCCAATGTCCATTCCATGCTATTCCTATAAAAGTGTCGGGACTCAATTTGGTCTTCAGCTAGGCAAGATGGAAAGCCAGAAAAAATCTTGCATCGACATCCTTGAGTGCTGGCTTAACGTCCCAACAAACAAATTGTAGTCCAGAAAAAGTTTTAAAGAAAAATTTTTATACAGGAACACTTATACAGAATTATCCACAGGATATCCTCTTTACATAGGGGTAAACCCTAATAGAATGATTACGGGGCCATCATCCAGCCCTTGGGAAGGCAGGTAGCTTACCAACCCAGATAAACGTACTGAATCTATCAGTCTCTCTAGTAAGCAATGAACGGGAACATACAGGTAGAGCCCACTAGGGTTAAGTTAGATAAACAAGGTGCTACTGCTAGAAAGTTTCTTTCTAAGTAAAAACAGTGGATGCCATAGTTCGTCCACAGTTAACCATCACACAATCCCTCTCCCTACTAGTTATCAAGCACTGTTGTTTTTGTACAACCTAAAAAGTTTTAGAAAAATTTCGGGAATGGGTGAGTGGGCCCCCCCTTTTGGGGCTTGTTCCAGTGCTACCCCCCCAGGTTCTGTGTGGCATAGGGGGGCAGCAGACCAGGTGAGGGGGGTGAAATACCGGAGCGTTTGCTTTGTGACTGAGGAGTATAGAAAGTGACTGAGGGGGTCAGGTATCACCTTACCGATTAATTCTGAGCAAAACATAATCACATAATCACCCGCAAACCCGCATAGATATTGACAATAGGGGATTGGATAGGCATTAGATAATGGCAAGCTTGAGGGGCTTATTAGGGGCATTGGTGAGGGATTAATAATCCAATGGCCTAGATTAGGGGTAATTCAAGGGCTTATCAAGATGTGAGCGGAGCTAAACCCTAAATTGAATACTTTTTTACCAGGGGTTAACCCTTATAGGGTTTTGGAGGGGTCTTATAGATCAACAACTTACGAGGGTTGGCACGAATCTTTTATGCTCTATATGTGAAGGCATACAAAAAGCCTTCTATTTTTTAACCTCAAGTCCGAAAGTAAACCATGAAAAATCTAGATCCTATCATTGCTCAAGCCCTTCAAGCTTTTGCCCCTCCATCTACTGATTCAAGCTTAATTCCATTGATCGATGAATTAGGCGCAATTGATGCCCAAATTAAAGCCCTCACAAAGACCTCAGATGCACTCAAGGCAAGCCTAAAGGCATTGGGTGAGGGTGATTACATTGGCACATCATATAAATGCCTTGTCTATGGTTCAAAAGGTCGGGACATCACCGATTGGAAAACCATTGCAGAACAATTCAATCCCTCTTATCAGTTAATTACCGCTCATACTAAAAAAGGTGAGCCCACATTGACCGCCAAGCCTTCTAAGATCTAAGAGGTTCAAGATGTCAGATTTTAAAGAAAACCTAATCGATCTTTTGACCGCAATTGCTATTGGCCTATTGCTTGCCATTGGTGCATTGGCCTATTTTGACGTATTAACTAAGTGAGGAATATTATGTTTAAAGCAAAATTAGATTCATACAATTTCACATTTGAGGCATACCATGAAAACGAGATTCTCGCAAAAGAACATCTCAAGCTTGGGTTAAATAACCATGCAAAACAATATGATTTGCCTCTTGATTGGTGGCACGATTTGGGAGGTGATATCTACACTGTAGAGATCAATTTAGGCACTCCATCATTCAATTCATGCTACAGAGATAATGAATTGATCAAAGTAAAGTAAACCCCTCAAACTAAGCCCGAAAGTAACATTATGTACAATCCTTATAAATCAATTATTAAAACCGATGGCCTAATCTATAAAAGATTATTAGGCACATCATCAACCAAAACCCTAAAGGGTGAAAAGATCGGTTATTTAACCGCAATCCTTTATTTAACCCCTAATGAGGATTTATGCCCATTGGCTAAATTAGCGGGATGCATGGAGGGATGTCTCTATTCATCGGGTAGAGGGGCTTTTAATTCAGTACAAAAAGCAAGGCAAGCCAAAACTGATTTTTGGTATGCACAACAATCCTCTTTTTTAATGTCCCTATGTGCAGATATTTGGGAATTGAGAGCAAAAGCAAACCGCAATAATCAAAAGCTTTTAGTCCGATTGAATGGGACAAGTGATATTGCATGGGAGAATTATCACGTTATACCCAATCGGACAATATTTAGTTTATTTCCCGATGTGCAATTTTATGATTACACAAAACATCCCTCACGCAATTTAGAGGGCAAAACATCGGGTAATTATGATCTGACCTATTCATTCTCTAGCATTACCCCAAAGCCAATCTCAATAAAAGG
>JGI25908J49247_10000480_pt1 | contig 12213 bp, 9 predicted proteins | sample LauGreSpBDMM15SD_2_FD_49247 | JGI IMG/M metagenome (IMG submission 49247) | reverse complement strand
GCGTCTTGCAGCAACTGGTCGTATTGCTCAAAGCCCAAACGAGCGGCTTGCGATTTGAGTTGCAAGTCGACAATGCGTTGGCGCAGGGGTTCGAGCAGATGCTCGGTTTTGAGTCGCTCTTCATTACTGGCACGCAAACGGTTGGTCAGGTCATCGTATTCATTGCGCTTAGCTGACAACAGGGTTTGCCGCTCGACTTGCAATGCCAAGGCATCTTGCAAGCCAGCACGCGCTGGAGTGTCGCTAAGCAAGTTGAGTTCTTCTTCTTGTTTGCCATGCTCGGCATTCAAGTTGGTCATTTGCTGTGCCGCTGTGTCTTGGGTGCGCTGCAACTCTTGTTGGCGCGCTTGCAGGCCGCGCACTTGGAACTCGGCTTCTTGGCATTGCTTGTCGGTTTGCAACAGCGTTTCGCGCAATGCTTGAAATGCCTTTTCCTGTATCAGTTGAGTGTCTTGCAATTGGGCGTGGCGCTCTTGGGTTTGCGCCAGTTGCATGTCCAGCTCTTCAAAGCGAACTTGAGCGGCTTGTTGCTTTTGCTCTAGGGCGCTCGATTGGGTTTGTAATTCAGCCGCCTCAGAGGCCAATCGGCCCTGACGTTCGCGCACCTGTTGGGCTTGTTGCTGCAAGCGCAGCACATCCACATTCAGCGCATGGGCCGCGGCTTGCGCTTGGCTGGCTTGTTGACGCAGTTGGCCTCTTTGCAAAGCAGCTTGTGCGGCGGCGGACTCTGCCTTGGCGAGTTGCGAGCGGGCTTCTTCAGCAATTAAAGACTGGGCACGCATTTGTTTGTCCAAATTGTCAATCTCTTGCGCTCTGGCCAAGAGTCCCGCCTGTTCNGAGTCTTGGGCATAAAAATGCACGCTGTGCAAACCCACGGCATGGCCTTGAGGAGTGAAAATAGATTCACCGGCTTGCAACTTGTCACGTAAAGACAGCGCGGCGTCTAAATGGGGCGCTGTGTAGCAACCGCTCAACCAATCGGCCAGCAAGCCTTTCAAGCCCGCGTCATCAACAATGACCTGGTCTAAAAGAAGTGGCAAAGATGCAGACTTGTTGGCAAGCACCGACACCGCAGGACTGAAAAAACTCAATTTCGCCAAAGGCACATCGGACGCGAAAGATTTAACCGTGTCTAGCTTACTTACCTCTAAAGCCGCCAAGCTTTCACGCAAAGCGGCCTCAAGCGCTTGTTCCCAGCCAGCGGTGACTTGAACCCGACTCCACAGCGGTTTTAAGCTTTGCAGACCGTGTTTGGCTAACCAAGGCACCAAGCGCTCATCGGTTCGCAGTTTTTCTTGCAGGGCGCTCAAGGCTTGGTGGCGGGCTTGTAACTCGACGAGTTTGGCCGATTGTTGGTTGCTATTGTCTTGTGCGGTTTTACGCTCGGTGTCCAAGCCAGGGGTTTGCGATTCCAAGTTTTGCAAGTCTTGCGCCAATTGTGTTGAAGACGTTTGGGCAAGGCTTAACTGCGACTCCAAATGTTCTAAATGGCTGCTGTCAGGTGCAGCAAGTGCGCCTTGGTCCACTTGAAGACGACTTTGCCGCTGCTCAAGTTGGCGCAGCTGTTCTTGCAAGCCGCGCTGCTCCGCAGCGAGTACCTGAATTTGCTGTTGCACTTGGTTAACCAATGCAGCTTGGTCTTGCGACAGTTTCAAAGCATCACGCCAGGCTTGTTCGGCGGCGGGCTGTTGATCTGCCAAATCCTTGCGCTGCGCTTGAACCTTTTCAAGCAAGCTTTGGGCTGTGGATTGGTCTTGGGTCAAGGCCTGGGCTTGCTCGCTGGCCTGGGCAGCTTGCTGTGTCCACTGAGAAATTTGCACTTGAATTTGTTGCAGCCGTTCTTGTGCACGCTGGCGACCTTCAACCACAAAACGAATTTCAGCCTCTAGTCGCCCGACTTCTGCCGTCGCTTGGTAAAGCTGCCCCTGCGCTTGGTTGACCTGCTCACCCGAGTCGTAATGGGCTTGACGCAATGTCTCGATTTGGTTTTCGGTATGGCGCAAGTCTGCCGTCTTGGCTTCCAAGGCATTGCTGGCTTGCTCGGTTTGTTGTTGCAACTGGGTTTGGTTAGCTTGCGCATCGGCACGTTTCAGAAACCACAGCTGATGTTGCTTGAGTGTTGACTGGCTTTGCAAATCTTTAAAGCGTTGCGCCACTTCGGCTTGGCGCTCGAGCTTTTCCAAGTTCGCATTGAGCTCACGCAAAATATCTTCTACACGTGTGAGATTTTCGCGGGTGTCACCCAAGCGGTTTTCGGTTTCACGGCGACGCTCTTTGTATTTGGAGACCCCCGCAGCCTCTTCCAAAAACAAACGCAACTCTTCGGGCTTGGACTCGATGATGCGGCTGATCGTGCCTTGGCCAATGATGGCGTAAGCACGAGGACCTAAACCGGTACCCAAAAATACATCTTGCACATCGCGTCGGCGCACCGGTTGGTTGTTGATGTAGTAACTGCTGGTGCCGTCGCGTGTCAACACACGCTTGACTGCAATTTCAGCAAACTGGTTCCACTGACCACCGGCACGGTGGCTGGCATTGTCAAATACCAACTCGACACTGGCGCGACTTGCGGACTTGCGACTGGTGGTTCCATTGAAGATCACGTCTTGCATAGATTCGCCGCGCAATTCACTGGCGCGGCTCTCGCCCAGCACCCAGCGCACCGCATCAATGATGTTAGATTTGCCGCACCCGTTGGGACCCACCACACCGACCAATTTCCCAGGCAATAAAAAATTTGTCGGGTCTGCGAAAGACTTGAAACCGGAGAGCTTGATCGAATTAAGACGCACCTAAAGCCCTTAAAGAAATATAGTTAAAAAAGAAAAAATCAGGTGGCGGTTTTTAAATCGGCATCAATCCAATGCCCCACTTCAGACAACAGGCTTTGCAAAGAAGGCAGGACTTTGGCAATTTCAATCACCAATTCGGACAAAGGCGTTGTGCGGCACATGGCTTCAAGCTGAATAACTTGCTGGCTGAGTTCTGGTCCAGACAGAAAAGTTCCATAGCCTTTCAGGGAATGAAGCAATCGCTGAACAGGCTCAGCATCGCGCTGGGCCAAAGCGGAACGCAATGAATTCAGGTCCTTTTCCAAGCTGTCTTGGAAAGTCAGCGCCAAAGTCAACATTTGTGACTTGTCCATGGCGAATTCTTGCACTTTGCTGGTGTCGAGGTAACTGTACATAGCCCCCGATAATATCAGCCATGAATCCGCACCTCGCCTACCTGCAGCCCTACCCTTTTGAGCGCTTACGTCATTTGTTCACAGGCGTAAGCCCCGAGCCCAACTTATCCGCCATCAGCCTAGGCATAGGAGAACCACGGCATCCCACGCCTGCCTTGGTTTTTGAGGCTTTACAGGCAAATATGAATGCTTTATCAGCTTATCCAGCCACTGCGGGCAGTTTGGCGCTGCGACAGGCTTGTAGCAGTTGGCTTTCGCGTCGCTACCAAGTGAGTGTGGACTCGGCAACGCAAATTTTGCCGGTGAATGGCTCGCGTGAAGCCTTGTTTGCGTTTGCGCAAACCGTCTTAGATGGCTCTGCAGACGCCTTGGTGGTCTCGCCCAACCCTTTTTATCAAATTTACGAGGGCGCAGCCTTGCTGGCGGGGGCACAGCCCTATTTTGTCGCCAACGTGGCGCAAAACAATTTTTCAGTGGATTGGGACAGTGTTCCCGCAGATATCTGGGCCCGTACGCAACTCGTGTTTGTTTGTTCGCCAGGCAACCCCACGGGTGCAGTCATGCCATTAACTGAATGGCAAAAGTTGTTTGCACTTTCCGACCAATATGGTTTTGTATTGGCAAGCGATGAGTGCTATAGCGAAATCTATTTCGGTGACACCCCGCCCTTGGGTGGCTTACAAGCCGCAGCGTTGTCTGGCAGAAAAGATTTTTCTCGCCTCATCAGCTTCACCAGTTTGTCTAAACGCAGCAATGTGCCGGGTATGCGCAGTGGTTTTGTGGCGGGTGACGCCAGCTTGATAGAGGCGTTTTTGCGCTACCGCACCTACCACGGCAGCGCCATGAGTGGCATGGTGCAAGCCGCCAGCATAGCGGCTTGGAACGATGAACTACATGTGCAGCAAAACCGTGCGCTGTACCGCGAAAAATTTGCCCAAGTCACACCCCTGCTTTCAAAGGTACTTGACGTGTCCTTGCCTGACGCTGGTTTTTACCTTTGGGCAGGTGTGCCAGGCGGAGATGACGAGGCTTTTGCCGTTGAGTTGCTGGCTCAATACAATGTCACTGTGTTGCCGGGAAGTTATTTGGCCCGCGAAGTCAATGGCGCGAACCCCGGCAAAGGCCGAATTCGCATGGCCTTGGTCGCGCAACCCCAGGAATGTCTGGAAGCGGCACAGCGCATCGTTCAATTTGTTCAATCCCACTATCCATCATCCTCATGAGCCAACAACTTCAATCCATTATTGATACCGCTTGGGAAAACCGTACCCAGTACAGCCCCGCTTCTGCCCCTAAAGAGCTTGCCGACGCCGTCGAGCATGTGATCGTCGAACTGAATGCGGGGCGCTTGCGTGTAGCCACCCGCGAGTCTGTGGGCAAATGGACCACCCACCAATGGATTAAAAAAGCCGTTTTGCTGTCATTTCGCTTGAAAGACAACGCCAGCATCAAAGCCGGCGACTTGGGCTTTTATGACAAGGTGCAAACCAAATTCTCCAAAATGAATGAAGCGCAAATGAAAGCCAGCGGTGTGCGGGTGGTGCCACCTGCAGTTGCACGCCGTGGCAGCTACATTGCCAAGGGTGCCATCCTCATGCCCAGCTACGTCAATATCGGCGCATATGTGGATGAAAACACCATGGTCGACACATGGGCCACCGTAGGCTCTTGCGCGCAAATTGGCAAGAACGTGCATTTGTCCGGCGGTGTAGGTATTGGCGGTGTGTTAGAGCCCGTGCAAGCCAACCCCACCATCATTGAAGACAACTGTTTCATCGGTGCGCGTTCTGAAGTGGTCGAAGGCGTGATCATTGAAGAAAACTCGGTCATCTCTATGGGCGTCTACATTGGTCAAAGCACCAAAATTTACGACCGCGCCACGGGCGTTGTCAGCTATGGACGCGTGCCTTCGGGCTCAGTGGTGGTGTCGGGAAATTTGCCCAGTGCCGACGGCAAATACAGCTTGTACTGCGCTGTGATCGTCAAGCGCGTCGACGCACAAACCCGTGCCAAGACCAGCTTGAACGATTTATTGCGCGACTGAGATGTCAGCCACACTTGAACTGGTCGAGCAATTGATTGCTTGCCCCTCAGTCACCCCCGATGACGCAGGATGCTTGGGCGTTTTAGGCGATCGACTCAAAGCATTTCATTTCGATGTCGAGCAGTTGAATTTTGGACCTGCCGACTTCTCCGTGAGCAATATGTGGTCTGTCAAGCGCAGTCGCTCTCTCAACGCGCCTACCTTGGTGTTTGCAGGCCACACCGATGTGGTTCCTACCGGTCCTCTAGATCAATGGACCACCCCACCCTTTATGCCTAGCTACCGAGACGGAAAATTGTTTGGCCGCGGTGCCAGTGACATGAAAACTTCTTTGGCAGCCATGGTGGTGGCCACAGAAGAATTTTTGCGCCATGAAGAAAATCCACATTTCTCGATTGCGTTTTTGCTCACCAGCGATGAAGAAGGCCCCTCGATTGATGGCACCGCCAAAGTGCTTGAGTTGCTCAAGTCTCGCGGCGAAAAACTCGATTGGTGCATCGTGGGTGAACCCACGGCAGTGCACAAAATCGGCGACATGGTGAAAAATGGTCGTCGCGGCACCTTGAGCGGCAAACTCACCGTCAAGGGTGTGCAAGGCCATATTGCTTATCCTCAACTGGCCAGCAACCCGATACATTTGTTTGCGCCTGCTTTGGCAGAGTTAAGCCGCATCACATGGGATGCAGGCAATGATTTTTTTCAACCCACCAGCTGGCAGGTCAGCAACATCCATGCGGGCACGGGTGCCAACAACGTCATCCCTGGTCAGGTGGTGGTGGATTTCAATTTTCGCTTCAGCACCGAGTCAACCGCTGAAGCGTTAAAGCAGCGCTTAGAGGCTGTTTTACACAAGCACCAACTTGAATATGGTTTGATCTGGACTCTAGGCGGCTTGCCTTTTCTCACCACACCGGGCTATTTGCTCAGCGTGGTGCAACAAGCCATCAAAACCGAAACAGGTATCGATACCGAGTTGTCAACCACGGGAGGCACCAGTGACGCACGGTTTATGGCGCAAATGTGTCCCCAAGTTATAGAGCTGGGCCCGCCCAACGACAGCATCCACAAAATCAATGAGTTTGTCCGTGTTGCTGATATTGATGTGCTGAAAAATATTTACCTGCGAATTTTGCAAGACTTGCAAGCTGACCCCCAGCGCAAAACCAGCGCATGACGCCGGCACAATTGATTGCNAGCTGCGCCGCCGCATTAGACCAAGCCCAAGTGTGTTTTGGTCAAGGCACTTTGCAAGCGGCGGACGAAGCCGCTTGGCTGGTGTTGTGGAAATTAGGCTTGCCCCTGGATGTTGACACCGANACATTGACAGATGAAGTCTCGCCTGAGTCTGAACAAGCTGTGCATGAATTATTGAATCAACGCATGCACTCACGCCAACCTTTGGCCTATCTCACACAAGAAGCTTGGCTGCAAGGCGTGTCGTTTCATGTAGACCAGCGCTGCTTGATTCCCAGAAGCTTGATTGCTGAAGTGTTGGCCGAAGGCAGCATCGATGCTTGGTTGAACCCGCAGGCAAGTACTGCCTTGGACTTGTGCACCGGAGGCGGCAGTCTCGCGGTGTTGGTAGCCCTGGCCTACCCTCAGTTAGCTGTTCAGGCCTCGGATATTTCGTCCGATGCATTGGCTGTGGCCGCTGTCAATATCGAAAGACACGGTTTGCAAGNCCGCATACACCTGTCTTTGTCCGATGGTTTTCAAACNACCCAAGGTGAGATGGACTTGATAGTCTGTAACCCGCCTTATGTGAATACACACAGCATGGCCTTATTGCCGCCAGAATTTCAAGCCGAGCCCAGATTGGCTTTGGCGGGTGGCACAGACGGCATGGACTTTATTCGTCAATTACTTTTGAAAGCACCGCAATATATGAAAGAAGATGGCATCTTGGTGCTTGAAATAGGCCATGAGTATGAGCACTTCATCACGGCTTTTCCTCAGCTAGAAGTCATTGGTCTGTCCACCAGTGCGGGGGACTCGCAAGTCCTGCTGATCAGCAAAGCGGCATTGTTGGCATGATCACACTGAAAAATATCAGTTTGCGTCGCGGCGCAAAAGTGCTGCTCGACCTTGCCACAGTGAGCTTGAACCCTGGTGAAAAAGTAGGCTTGGTCGGTCGCAACGGCGCGGGCAAATCATCTTTGTTCGCCCTGCTCAACCGCAGCTTGACCGAGGACTCTGGCGAATTTGACATCCCCAGCCAATGGCGCATGGGCCAAGTCGCCCAAGACATGCCCGAGACCGATCAAAGCGCGACCGAGTTTGTGATTGAAGGCGACACGGGCTTAACGGCTGCGAGAGCTGAAGTCGCGGCAGCCGAAGCCACTGACGACGGTGAACGCATGGCCAATGCGTATATGGGCTTGTACGATGCCGGTGAGCATGATGCGGCCTCCAGAGCCCAAGCTTTGATTCAAGGCTTGGGTTTCAAGACCAGCGAATTGAACAACCCCGTCAACAGCTTTTCGGGGGGATGGCGCATGCGTTTGCAGTTAGCTCGCGCATTGATGTGTCCTACCGAACTCTTGCTGCTAGACGAACCCACCAATCACTTGGATTTAGACGCCTTGGTGTGGTTGGAAGCTTGGCTCAAACGCTATGAAGGCACTTTATTGGTGATCAGCCATGACCGAGAATTTTTAGATGCAGTGACCAATGTCACCTTGCATATCGATGCGGGCAAGTTGATACGCTACGGTGGTAATTACAGCAAGTTCGAGGATATGCGGGCCGAGCAAATGAGCTTGCAGCAAAATGCTTTTGCCAAGCAACAAGACAAAATCGCGCATTTGCAAAAATTTATTGCTCGCTTCAAAGCCAAAGCCAGCAAAGCCAAACAAGCGCAAAGTCGGGTCAAGGCCTTAGACCGCATGGAAAAAATTGCCCCCTTGATGTCGGACGCCGATTTTCAATTTGAATTCAAAGAGCCCGCCAATCTGCCCAACCCCATGCTGTCCATGCAGCATGTCGATTTTGGCTATGCAGCCTCAAAGCCTACCGAGCCAGACGCCTCACCCACCATCATCGTGAGAGATGTCAGCAAATCGGTATTGGCCGGTCAGCGCATCGGCATCTTGGGCGCAAATGGACAGGGCAAGTCGACCGTGGTGAAAACCATTGCACGTGATTTGCCTGCATTGAGTGGCGACATCACCGAAGGCAAAGGCCTCAATATTGGTTATTTTGCCCAACAAGAATTGGATGTTTTGCGACCTGCTGACAACCCCCTAGAGCACATGATTGCCTTGCTGAAAAAAGTCACGACCGAGGGAAAGTTGTCCGGTCAAGCCACTCGAGAGCAAGACTTGCGCAGCTATTTAGGGCAATTCAATTTCGGCGGTGACATGGTCAAACAAAGTGTGGGCAGCATGAGCGGTGGAGAAAAAGCGCGCTTGGTGTTGTGCATGATGGTTTGGCAGCGGCCCAACTTGTTGCTGCTGGATGAACCTACCAATCACCTTGACTTGACCACCCGTGAGGCTTTGTCTATGGCGCTCAACGAGTTTGAAGGCACAGTGATGCTGGTCAGCCATGACCGCGCATTGCTTCGTGCGGTTTGTGATGAGTTTTGGCTGGTGTCTAAAGGGGGCATCGCGCCCTTCGATGGCGACCTAGATGATTACCAACAATTNTTGTTTGAAGAGGCCAAGCGCTTGAAGGCCTTGGCACAATCGGAGACAGTGGCAAGTACACCCAAAGCTGCCCCTGCGGTCATCAAAAACAGCAAGCCTAGCCAGCAACAAAAAACATTTCAGAAGCAACAACAGCTTGTTGAATCCGATATGCAAGACTTAGAGCTTGAAAAAACCCGTTTGCTTGAGGCCATGTCTGCAACCACTTTGACCGATGAATTGATGGCACTGGGTAAGCAGTTAAAAGTCGCTGAAAACAAACTGTCTGAGTTAGAAGTGCAATGGCTTGAACTGTTAGAAAGTTCTGAACAAGCGTAGTACCCAAAAAAAAGCCAGCTCTGTTTGAACTGGCTTTTTTGTCTTCGATGAGGTGGTAGGACGTGCTGGATTCGAACCAGCGACCAACGGATTAAAAGTCCGCTGCTCTACCAACTGAGCTAACGTCCCATCTTCATGCTTGAGCGCTTTTGGCAGTTCAGCAAAGCCGCAAAGTATAACTGTTTTTTGTTGATTTTCGCGAGCTCAATGCCCAAAGTTTTTCGACAAGCTGTCTAAAACCCAAGCCGCTGCACAATTGCCAAAAGTAGCTGTCACTGTCACTACCGAACCATAGCCATGGCAGTTCAAAGAGTGATCAGTTTGATCCTCAATCGATTGAGAATGCTGCACACTTTCTTTGCTGAAAACGGCTGCAAGGCCCATGGGTTTGCCAGCCGATGCAGCGCCGTGTTCCTTGCGAAGACGTTGACGTAACAAAGACAGTAAAGGGTCGTGCGTCACATCAGCCAGGTCCGCCACATCGACTCGCTGTGGCAAGCGTTTACCACCCGCCGCACCCACGGTGATGAAGGGCGTATGGGTTGCCAAAGCCCATGCGGCCATGGCTTGTTTGGCCGCCATGTTGTCGCAGGCGTCAATCACCGCATCCGCACCCACGGACAAGAGTGCTTGGCAGTTGTCTGGCGCGATGAATTCTTCGACTGTGTGCACTTCACATTCGGGGTGAATAAGCGCAATTCTTTGTTGGAGTGCCACCACTTTGGACATGCCTAAGGTGGTGCTGAGCGCTGGTAATTGACGATTGATATTCGATTCAGAGATATGGTCTAAATCAATCAAGGTCAAGGCGCGAACGCCACTGCGCGCCAAACATTCCACCGCCCATGAACCCACACCGCCAACGCCTACAACCACCACATGACTTTGACGTATGTGCTTGGCACCGGCGTCTCCATATAAACGTGCAAGACCTCCAAAGCGCCGTTGCGCATCAGCACTGTCCTGCATGGCCTCAGTGCCTAAAAGCGGATCCACTTTATTTGAGTTGAGCCAGTCTGTCCTTGGCGGCTGCCGCGGCTTCAGTGGCGGGGTATAACTTAAGCAATTCATTGAAGGTTTTACGTGCTTCTTTGGATTGCTTGATTTCGATTTGGGCATTGCCAATGGTCAACATGGCCTCTGGCGTTCGCGCATGGTTGGGATAGTCTGTGGCCAAGTTGCGCAATTGCGCAATCGCTTCGTTGAAGTCTCGGCGGGCAAATTTGGAACTGCCCAGCCAATACAAGGCGCTGGGTTTGTAGCCTGAGACAGAATAGGTTTTTACAAACTGCCCAAATTCTTTGGCTGCGGCAGAAAAATCGCCTTTGCGAAAAAGCACAAAAGCAGCCTCAAAATCTCGCTTTTCTTCTGGGTCCGCCAAGAACTCAAAACCATCGACTTGAACCGACAGTTTATTGGCCTTGGATGCTTCTTCTTTGACCGCAGCAGGGTTTTCTTGCTTGGCCATACGCTCATAGAGCTTTTGGAAGCGGTCTTCTATGTCCAGGCCAGCATCTTTNTGNGCACGTTGTAAAAGATTGATCTCTCTTAAGAGTTGCTCGCGCTCGCCCCGCAAATTGGCAATTTCTTGTTTGAGAGCTTCGATTTGNGATTGCAATTGCAAGGCAGCCAGACGGCCGTCTTGTTTGGCTTGAGAGCTGTCAGCTTCAATTTGCTTGCGCAGAAGCTCTATTTGTTTTTGGGTTTGGTCCAGTGANTTTTGCAGTATTTGATCGGAAGACTGTATTTGCGCCTGCCGCTGAGTCTCCANGCGTTGACGCAAATCCAAAATGGCTCTGCGGGCTTCATCGTCTTCGAACAGAGCGGCTTGAGAAGTTGAGGCCCCAAGGCCTAAAAACACAAGCGCGCACAAGCGCCAGAATTTCATCGGTAAAAGAACTCAGCGCGACGGTTTTTAGCAAAAGCACTTTCATCGGCACCTTGTACGGATGGTTTTTCCTTGCCAAAACTCACTGACTCGACCTGTGTATCAGCCACACCCAGCAAACTCAGGCTTTGGCGAACCGCATCGGCGCGCTTTTGACCCAATGCCAAGTTGTATTCACGACCACCGCGTTCATCGGTATGGCCTTCAAGCGAAACCTTGGCTCTTGGATTGGCCTTGAGGAACTGCGCATGCGCATCGATGGCGGATTGAAACTCAGGCTTGACGGAATAACTGTCGTAATCAAAAAAGATCACTTTAGAGACATTGCCAGCGGGGCCAGCAGCNAAATTCACAGCGGGTGCAGTGTCAACAGGNACCACAGCAGATTTGGCTTCATTGGTGTTTGAGCTNGNCTCAGGCGCAGGCTTCACAGGCTCTGGTGCAACTGACACACTTGCGCCAGATTGATCAACGACAGGTACGTCATTGAGCTTGACACCAGAAGCGCAAGCACTCAACAAAAAAACCAATGCAAACAGATTAAAAAACTTTTTCATGACATCTCCAAAAATAATCAAGGATAAAGAAAAGGGCCCCACTGGGGCTCTCGCATGTTGGAAATCTGTCCAGCAAGTCTGGCGCGTATTTTGCCATCCAAAGTTGTCGTCATCAGGGCTTCTTTGCCCTGAGTCTGTGTGGAATACATAATAAGTTTTCCNTTGGGGGCAAAGGTGGGTCTTTCATCAGCATTTGTGTCGGTCAGAGCCCATGTTTTGTCATTCACCATGTCCATGATGTGCAGTTTGTAAGCCGCGCCTATGCGAGACACAAAAGCCATCCATTTACCGTCGGGACTCAAGCTGGGGGAAATGTTGTAACTGCCATTGAAGGTTACCCGCTGAACTGGCCCACCCATGGAAGGGGTTCTGTAAATTTGCGGTGAACCGCCTCGGTCACTGACAAAATAAATAGCCGATCCATCAGCACTGAAAACCGGCTCTGTGTCTATGCCGCTTGATTGGGTGAGTCTTTTCGGTTCGCCACCTTTGGCATCAATCAGAAACAACTGTGAACCCCCGTCGCGGCTGAGGGTGATGGCCAAGCTTTTGCCATCAGGAGACCACGC
>JGI25908J49247_10000476_pt1 | contig 12273 bp, 9 predicted proteins | sample LauGreSpBDMM15SD_2_FD_49247 | JGI IMG/M metagenome (IMG submission 49247) | reverse complement strand
TTTAAATAATGTGGTCTTACCCGCACCATTTGGCCCAATTACACCAACAATTCCATTTCTAGGCAGGGTAAATGAGAGATCATCAATTAAAACACGATCATCAAAACCTTTTACTAGATTTTTACTCTCCACCACAATATCGCCAAGCCTTGGCCCTGGTGGAATTTGTAACTCCTCAAAATCTAATTTGCGGGTCTTATCCGCCTCAGCTGCCATCTCTTCATACCGGGCCAGACGTGCTTTAGATTTAGTTTGTCTTCCCTTTGCATTCATCCTTACCCATTCAAGCTCTTCTCGTAATCTTTTCGCGCGCTTGGCATCTTTTTGTCCTTCAACCTTCATTCGTGATTCTTTGGTTTCTAAATACGTTGTGTAATTTCCTTCATATGGATATGCCCTTCCTCGATCTAACTCCAAGATCCATTGAGCCACATTGTCTAAGAAGTATCTATCGTGGGTAATTGCCACCACTGTTCCTTCATACTTACTTAAATGTTGCTCAAGCCAAAGCACTGATTCAGCATCTAAATGATTGGTCGGCTCATCTAGTAGTAATAAATCTGGCTTTTGTAATAGCAATTTACATAATGCAACCCGGCGCCGCTCGCCACCTGATAAAACCTTCACATCAGATTCAGGTGCTGGACAGCGCAGTGCATCCATTGCCTGTTCTAATTGTGAATCCAAATCCCAAGCATTTCGATGATCTAACTGTTCTTGCAATGTGCCCATTTCAGCTAGCAATTTGTCATAATCTGCCGCCGGATCTGCCATCTCTTCGCTGATCGCGTTAAATCTATTTAACAATCCAATTGTCTCTGCCACACCCTCTTGCACATTCTCCAAGACATTTTTATCCTCATTTAATGGTGGCTCTTGCAACAAGATTCCAACTGAGTAACCAGGTGATAGGTATGCCTCACCATTTGATGGTTGCTGCAGCCCTGCCATGATCTGTAGCACCGTTGATTTACCAGCACCATTTGGACCCAATACGCCAATTTTGGCGCCAGGTAAAAACATCAGGGTGACATCATCAAGAATTACTTTGTCGCCATGCGCCTTACGCGCCTTTTTCATCGTGTAAATAAACTCAGCCATAGTGTCAAACCTTACCCGTTGTAATCGGTAGACTTNACCTTACAAAACTTCTTATTGCGCCTGTAGCTCAGTCGGATAGAGCAACTGCCTTCTAAGCAGTAGGTCGCAGGTTCGATTCCTGCCAGGCGCGCAGCATCAACGCTGCTAGAGCATCAAATCAAAGAAGATCTTCATTAGATAGCCATGTGCAATTTCATCTCTATTTTCTTGGCAGACTCTCAACTCAATTACCTTAATCTCACTTGGTTAAAGATTCAGATTGGTAAAAGAGATGGAGTTAATATGGGATACCTAGGCATTCAATGCTTGGCTTGTAGCTCTGAGCGAGTAGATTTTTATCAAGCTCCAACTGGAGTAATTATTTATGAGTGTGATTCCTGTGGAAAAGTTTGGAACTCTAGCGCTTACCGAAAGACAAGTTAATCTTTAAAGAATTAACGCCAATGCAAAAACCTTGACTCCTCTATACGGCGGGCTTTTATCGCTACCATCTGATTTGCCACATCCGCCTCATAAACACATGAGTAGGTATCCTCATTAAATAAGAATTGCATCACCGTGTGAATGCTTTTGCCGATAAACTTCATAGGNAAAGTATCGTTTTTGCATGTGAGCAGGANNCCAAATTACAGTCAGACTCTGCTGAACAACTAGTTAATATTAAGAATCAAATCCCAATCCAAGCCGATCAAGTAAGCGCAGCCATAGATTTCGCTTTCCACCATTCTTATCTGCCCTAGTGATCGCCCATTGGGTAAGTCTGATAAATAAAAATCTAAATGGCTCTGGTGGAAATGGAATTGGTTTGTGTTTGACCATAGAAAGTTGCGTTGCTTCACTTTCAACACCATCTAGTAAATCCAGCATTACCGATGCACCAAACCTGGTTGTGGCAACCCCAAGGCCGGTATAGCCAAGGACATAGGCAACTTTGTCATCAAATGCTTGCCCCCAAAATGGTGAAAATCTTGAGCAGGTATCAATCGCACCCCCCCAACCATGGGTGAATTTAATTCCAGCAAGTTGTGGAAAGGTTTTAAAGAAATTAGTTGCAAGCTTTGCATAGGTTTCAGGACGTGCTTCATACTCTGTTCGCACCTTGCCAGCGTAGTTATAAACCGCGTCATAACCACCCCATAAAATCTCATTCTCTTTAGTTAACCGGTAGTAATGGAATTGATACCCAGCATCGGATAAGCCCTCCCGGCCTTTCCAACCAATACTTTCTAATTGCGCAGGTGTTAATGGCTGAGTTACTAATTGAAAGTCATAAACTGCAATTACATACTTTTTAACACTCTTTATCAGCGGTGTGTAAACATTTGTGGCTAGTGCTACTTTTTTTGCTCTGATTGAGCCATAAGCACTTTTAACCACAATCTGATCGCCATCATCAATTAACTCTTCAACCTTTGAGTTTTCATAGATCTTAACTCCCAGAGATAAACAAGCCTTCTCTAATCCCCAAACTAATCTGGCAGGATCTACTAAGGCAGTTCCATCATGATCAAAGAGGGCGCCTTCATAAATTGGTGATTTAACCAAGGCTTGGATCGCACTCTTATCGAGAAGCTCAACATGATCTCCAGTCTTATTTCTAGCAACCGCCTCCTCTTTTAGCCCTGCCATCTGCCATGGGGCAACTGCCATACGAAGCTCACCATTTCTTTCAAAATCACAATCAATTTTGTACCTCTTTATTGTCGCTTCCATCTCATCTAAATTTTGTCTTCCGAGCTTTTCAATTACCGCCATCTCATCTGGGAAACGGGTGTAACCATTAACAAAACCATGGGTTAATGAGGCGTTACAAAATCCACCATTTCTGCCTGATGCGCCATTTCCAGTCTCGCGCATCTCAATAATTACCACCTCACGNTTTGGATCTCGCTCCTTTGCCAAAAGCGCTGTCCAGAGTCCGGTGTAGCCGGCGCCAATAATGCAAAGATCAGTTTGAATATCACTAGTTAATGCAGAGTGAGAGCTTGGCTCAAGTGGGTCAGCATCTAGCCAATAAAGTGATGGTTGTAGATCNGCTAATGAGTTTAAAACTATTGGATTAATCGCTGGCATGGGCTGACTCCGGTGTAAACCGGATTCCACCCCTTTGCGTATTATTAAGTGGCCCGGGTCCTCCGGAGTCCACACCCATAACGCAGATCTTTATCTAGCAATCTGTGGTTCGTTACAGCTACAAAGAGGAATATACCCTAAAAAATTTCTTTAACCCAATTACTTACTCAAAACCGCAATACTTCTTGCAAGCACAATGTAAAAACCCCCGCACTCTAGGAGTGTGCGGGGGTTCGTTTTACGTAGTTAATTACTTGATCTTGGCAATCTGAGCCTTAGCCTTGTCATACAAAGCACCAGTAATTTGGATATATCCTTTTTCTGGGAACTTCTTAGGACATTGCTCTAGCAAATATGTGTGCCATTGGGCCACAATCTTTTGTTTCGTAGCATCTTTCTTTGCAGCTTCTGGATATACCAAACCATATGATGCAGTTCCAATTGGATATCCACCTGGGATTGCTTTTTGGTAAGGGGTAGTTACGCTGCCATTGGCTTCAATAGTTCCGCCACCAAGGAATGCTGAGGTTGCAGCAGCTGTTGGTGCCACAAACTCTTTTGCCCAGTTTTGCACTAGGGCAGTTCCTAAGTTGTTGGATGTAAACCAAGCACTTTCAGCGTATCCAATTGCGCCAATCTTACTCTTAACACCAGCTGCCACAAGTGCTGAACCGTTTGCACCTTGGAAGTTNAAGAAGTTTGAAAGAGGAACTGGAGTCATATTTCCAAATGTTCCAGAGGCTGTCTTTGGCCAAAGAGATGCGTCCGGCCCAGCGTTAGCACCCTGTAGGAACTTACCAAACTGCTCTGATGTTCCAGAGGAGTCGCTGCGGTAGTAAACAGTGATTGGCAGATTTGGCAGTTTTGCGTTTGCCTCTACTGTGTTGTACTTAAGAATTTTTGGCTTTCCAGCTTTATCTAAAACTGGCACAGTCTGAGTGGTGTTCTTGCCACCAACTTTTACTGTAATTTTCTTTGTTGCAAAGACTGGCACCTTAACTTCGCCATCATTTACAGTTCTAATTCGCACATCATTCCAGTTTTGAATTTCACCTGAAAAGATCTGAGCAAGAATGGCTGGGGAGAGATAAATTGGGGTCTTAACCGTTGGTAAGTTGTAACCAATTGCAATTCCAGCTGCATAAACAGCTGCNTACTCTAANTGAGCNGGNAAACCTGATGTNTAAACNGCNTCAGAGGCTGCAAAATCAACTAGATTGCTAGCAAANTCTGTACGACCTTTACCAGATCCACCTGCTGTGTAGTTAATAGTGTGGCCAGTATCTTTTGTGAACTCTACTTTACATACATCGATAAGTGGTTGAGCAAATGTTGCACCGCTGCCATTAATCTGGTCAGCAAATGCAGGTGAAGATGAAAGAATTAACGAAGATGTTGCGACAACAATAATCGCAACTTTTTTGCTTAACTTCATGAAGCCTCCTGTTTTGAGTGAATCGGTAGGNTGAAATTAACCAAGCCCGGCTAACAAAGAGGCTGATTTTGGCAAACTTTGTATGGCAATTAAGTTAACAATTGGTGTACTGNTTAACCAAATCTGCCAGAGACATAATCCTCTGTTCGCTTCTGTTTTGGATTAGTAAAGATCTCTTCAGTGGTGCCACTTTCAATTAATCGACCTGGGCCACCATCTGATAGGAAGAATCCGGTGTAATCAGAGACGCGAGCTGCCTGTTGCATATTGTGAGTAACAATTACGATGCTCATCGAAGCTGCTAGCTCTCTGACAGTCTCTTCAATACGAAGTGTTGAGCCTGGGTCTAGCGCAGAACATGGCTCATCCATCAGCAATACCTGTGGATTAACTGCAAGGGAGCGAGCAATACATAAGCGCTGCTGCTGACCACCNGAGAGTGCNCCGCCATACTCATTTAATCGGTCCTTAACCTCATCCCATAAACCTGCTCTTCTNAGACAACTCTCCAATAATTCATCGGCATTTTCGATCTTTATTTGCGCAAGTNTTAAGCCAGATANAACATTCTCTTTAATTGTCATAGATGGNAATGGGTTTGGCTTTTGAAAAACCATACCTACTCGTAATCTAATTTTTGTGACATCAACTCCTGGCTCATAAACATCTTTTCCATCTAATAAGACCTGGCCAGCAAGGGCGGCAGTTGGAATGAACTCATGCATCCGATTTAAGATTCTGATAAATGTTGATTTACCGCAACCTGATGGTCCAATTAATGCAGTAACAGTTCCTGAAAAGAAATCCATGGAAATGTCCTCAAGTACATGCTTCTTGCCAAACCATGCGTGCACTCCCCTGGCCTCAAGACCTGTTGAACCGGCGGTTGGTTGGCCAACCTTTGCTCGTCTTGCTGATGCCACATCGGAGAGTGAATGGGTGGCAACCGATTGCTTTGCCGCGCTGCGATCTTGATTGATACTGCCTGGCTTACCGGTTACCTGACTCATTAGTTCCTCTCGATCATTATTTTTGTTTGTGCCATCAGTTGTACTCATTTTTTGTTGCCCCTAACCGTACTGAAGTAGCGAGCTAAGGTAAAAATTATTAGAACTAAAATCATTAAGACAAATACACCTAACCAGGCACGGCTAATTGAGTTTTCATTACCGATCAACAGGTTTTTCCAAACGTAGTACGGGAAAGCGGACATATTGCCCTCACCTGGATTTAAATTAATTGCATCAGCACCGCCTACAGTTAGCAGCAANGGCGCAGTCTCACCTACCACCCGAGCAACACCTAAAATAATTGCAGTTACCAATCCGCTGCGAGCAGCTGGAATAATTACCATAGCAACTGTTCGCCACTGGGTAGCGCCCAGTGCCAGCCCCGCCTCCCGCAGATCCTGCGGAATTAATTTCAATACCTCCTCTGAGGTACGGGCAACTGTTGGAATCATTAGTACGGTGAGTGCAAAGCCACCGGCAATTCCGCTGTAGGCATTGCCTAATTGAATCATCCAAACTGCAAAAATAAATAGACCAGCAACAATAGATGGCACACCACTCATNGCCTGCACAAAGAATCTAACGAGGCCAGCAAATCTTCCCTTAACCTCGACAATATAAAGCGCAGTTAAAATCCCAATTGGTGTAGAAAGTAATGTTGCAAAGGTTACGATGTAGGCAGTTCCAATTACTGCGTGTAGCAAACCACCTTCAGTTAATGGTGACTCAGATGAGGTTTCNGCCATATCATCGGTAAATATTCCAAATGAAAATCCGACAGATCCCAATTTAACTATTTCATAAATTACCGAGATAAGCGGCACAATTACAAAAGCGGCTGCAATATAGACCAAAACAGTTGTAGTGGAGTTCATCGCCGCTTTGCGATCTCTGCGAATCCAGCTAATTGCGGTGGCGGTAATTATCGCCATAAAGATTAAAGTGAGTGCAAAACCTAATTTTCCTTTAAGAGGTGAAATTGCAACTATTGCAAAGGTGGCAGCAACTGTAAATGTTGCACCGAACAAGTCTGGCAAAACCTGTTTTGGGGTAAGTTTCCATGGCCGACCTGGCTTGACCGCTGTAAGAGTTTGGCTCATATTCACTCCCTTGCAGTCTTGTTAATGATGTAATTGGCAAAAAAGTTTACAACTAAGGTAACTAGGAATAACACAAAACCAGCTGCCATTAATGCCTGTAACTCAACAAAATCTGCCTCACCAAATTTATTAACAATCATCGAGGCCACATTTCCACCAGCACTGAGCAGAACTTCAATTCTTATGTCATATACCAAATTCAAAACGGTATAAACCGCAACTGTTTCACCCAATGCTCGACCAAGACCTAGCATCGCGCCCCCTACTACGCCACCTCTGCCATATGGGAAAACCACCGCTTTTATCATCGACCACTTGGTAGCACCGAGTGCGTAAGCCGCTTGAATTCGTTCTAGTGGTGTTTGCGCAAAGACCTCTCGGGCAATTGCAGTGACAATTGGGGTGATCATAATTGCTAACACCAAGCCAGCAATAAATGGTGAGCGAGTGAAAACTGGCGCAGGCATATCAAAAAATGGTATGAAGCCAAAGTACTTATGAATTAATTTCGCCCAGTACTCAGCATGTGGCATTAAAACAAAGAAGCCCCATAATCCATAAACAATTGATGGAATCGCAGCCATAACATCTACCACTACCACCATTGGTTTTTTTAACCACTCTGGTGCGTAATAGGATAAAAACAACGCCGTACCTACTGCAATTGGCACACCCATTATCATCGCTAATATTCCAGTAACAATGGTGCCGTATAGCATCGCACCAATTCCATATGCTGCAGCTTGTTCATTCTCTGGCACTGCATCGACCCATTCAAAGCCAGTCAAAAATGCTAAGCCAGCATTACGTATTGCTTCAAAGCCGTTATAGATTAAAAAGAAACCAATCAAGCCAAGTATTGCTAGCGAGATTAATCCGCCGCCGGTGACAATCCCACGAAAAAGCTTGTCGGTGAATCGTAATTCAGTGGTAATAGTTCTCGGTTCGGGGGTTTGCTTTTGTTCAACTACCGCTGTGGACATGGGTGAATCCTCCCCTGAAGCCGGTTTATTAGTAAGGCAGGTGGGTTAAAACAAGGTGAACGAGAGATGAAATCAAGCGTGAGTGGCATCCAATAGGCTTACCCCATATGAGCCAAGATCTGCCACACCTAATCTGGGTCGATTGTGAGATGACGGGGCTTGATATCAATAAAGATGCCTTAGTTGAGATCGCTGTCCTAGTAACTGATGCCCAACTTAATGTATTGGGTGAGGGCGTGGATTTAGTAATCAAATGTGATCAGCTAAAGCTAGATTCTATGCAGCAGGTCGTAATAGATATGCATACTAACTCTGGGCTAATAAATGAGATACCAAATGGCACAACCCTTGAAGCGGCGGACGATGCAATCATCGCCTACCTTAAAAAGTACGCACCAAGTGAAGGCAAGTCTCCGTTGGCAGGTAACTCAGTTTATGTTGATCGCGCCTTTATCACCAGAGATCTGCCAAAGTTAAATGCCTACCTGCATTATCGAACTATTGATGTCTCAACTATTAAAGAGTTAGCTAGAAGGTGGCACCCTAAAACCTACTTCGCAGCCCCTGCTAAATCTGGCAACCATCGAGCACTTGGTGATATCAGAGATTCAATCGCAGAGCTTGATTACTACCGCAGCGCAATCTTTCTTCCCTAATTACCCTTAGATATGGTGAAAATACCTTAGGTATTTTTTGCCGTATCATTAGCCAGGTAAGAAAACATGGTGGGCGTAGCTCAGCTGGTAGAGCACCCGGTTGTGGTCCGGGATGTCGCGGGTTCGAGCCCCGTCGCTCACCCCACATTTTTAAACTAATGAACCTCGTTGGCTAAATGCATTTGCCACACGTTCAACCGCCAATATAAAGGCTGCAGAGCGCAGATCGGTGTTGTATTTTGTAGCTGTCTCATTTACATTGACAAAAGCTTTTTGCATTCTCACATCCAACTCGCCTCGAAACTTCTCAATTGGCCAGGAGAATTGTTGAATATTTTGAGTCCACTCAAAGTAGGAGCCCATCACACCACCGCTATTTGCCAAGATATCAGGCACAACCACAATGGAGTTGGCTCGAAGCTTTCTATCAGCACTAGTTGAGGTTGGTTGATTTGCTCCTTCAACTACAAAAGCTGCCTTGATTTTATCCACGTTAGAGTCGTTAATTACATTACCCAGCGCTGCTGGGATTAACACATCACATTCAATCTCAAGCACCTCTGCTGCACCAATTCGATTATCACTTTTCACATCAGCTAAGGAAGCCACATTAAAGATTGCTTTTATATCAATGCCATTTTTATCAACAATGCCACCACTCATATCAGCTAAGGCAACTACCTTCATGCCCAGCTCCTGGCAAACTAATGCTGCGTATCTGCCAACATTTCCAAAACCTTGAATTGCAACGGTAGTACCAGCAACTTTGCGATTATTTTGTATCAAAGTGGCAGCGGTAATTTGGGCAACTCCACGTCCAGTTGCCTCCTCCCTGCCAGGGGCGCCAAATAAGGAGACAGGTTTTCCAGTAACACAAGCTGGTTGAAATCCTTCTAATCTATGAAACTCATCCATCAGCCATGCCATTGTTTGCGCATCAGTTCCAAGATCAGGGGCTGGAATATCTCGGTTTGGTCCTAATACATTTATTAATGTTCTAGTCCATCTTCTTATTACCTCCTCTTTTTCAAGTGGTGTTAACTTTGTGGCATCAACTGTTACCCCACCTTTGCCACCACCAAATGGCACATCAATAAGAGCGGTCTTCCAAGTCATTAAAGAAGCAAGTGCTCTAACCTCATCAATATCAACATCTTGGTGAAATCTAATTCCACCCTTTCTTGGACCTCTGGCACTTGAGTGCTGCACACGGTAACCAGTTAAAACTTCAATGCCACTATCTCTATGAAGTGGAATTGATATTGTTACCTCGCGCTCACAAGCGCTAATTGCATCTACTAAACCTTTTTTTAAATTTAAGACATCTCCTGCTTGGGCAACTAACTCATTNACCTCAGCAAAAGCAGAACCACTNGACGNCGNTGTCATACTCCTAATCCTAATCATTATTGGAAATTTCTTTAATCAGGATGGCAAACTAAGCATGAATTGAGAGTGACCCCACCTTAAAAGTGCTGATAGGGTCTGCCAGTAGTAAAAAGCCGGGTTGTTAGCTCAGTTGGTAGAGCAGGTGACTCTTAATCACCGGGTCAGGGGTTCAAATCCCTTACAACCCACGGTATTGATTGCAGCCCTGCGATGTTTTATTGGCTGAGATTTAGCCACCACAATATCTACCAAAATCTCATTAAACCTTCAGTAAGTATTCACTTAAATGCCAGTTGTTGGAAGTTTTGCTGCACTATGTTGCCGACATGGATGCCAAGCGAGTTGAGACAGCCCGGCTATTTCACCGCTTCGGTTTTGGTCCAAAACCTGGTGAATATGCAGCAGCATTAAAAATTGGTGTAGCTAGCACTAGAAAAAAAATACTATCTGCATCTAAATCTACAAGCGCATCAGTTGTGAGTGATCCACAGATCACCGATCTTGGAAAACGGCCTGAGCCAAATACTCCAGAGATAATAGATTTTGCAGTAGCAAAGCGGCGACAACTTCAAGAGATGAGATTATGGTGGCTTGATCTAATGGTGCTTAGCCCAAATACTTTGACTGAAAAAATGACCTGGTTCTGGCATGGTCATTGGGCAACCTCAATTGAAAAGGTTGAGTTCGCACTGCCGATGTATTTGCAAAACAAAACTTTGCGAAATTACTGCCTTGGAGATTTTAATCAAATGGCAAAAGCGATGATTAATGATGGCGCATTACAGATTTGGTTAGATGGCCAAGACAGTACAGCTCAAGCGCCTAATGAAAACCTAGCCAGAGAGTTAATGGAGTTATTTTTTGGTTAGATGGCCAAGACAGTACAGCTCAAGCGCCTAATGAAAACCTAGCCAGAGAGTTAATGGAGTTATTTACCATAGGTGTTAATCGCTACACCGAGCAGGATGTAAAGGAGATGGCACGGGTACTAACCGGCTATCAGGTAGTTAGAACCACTGGTGAGGTAAAGATTAATAAGAATCGCCAGGATAAGAACCCGGTAACTGTTTTTGGTTCAACCAAATCTTTAACTAGTGAAGGCCTAACTGAGCTGTTAGTCATGCGGAAGGATTGTCAGCAATTTATTCCAGAGCGGATTTGGTACCGATTTATGTCAAGCAGTGAGAAGATGCCAGCTAACTTCCCAGCGATTAAAGCATTTGCGGATAGAGATATTAACAAAGCAATTGCCGCCACAATGAGCTCATCGACATTAGCAAATCCTAAGTACGAGTTAGTCAAAACTCCAGTGGAGTGGTTTGTAGCAGCTTGCCGAGCACTTGAATTAGTGCCATCGCAATTGCAAAGTAGTGAACAGTTAATAAATCATCTAAGTAAATTAGGGCAACTTCCTTTTGCCCCGCCGAATGTTGGCGGTTGGCCCGCTGGTGAAGGTTGGCTTTCATCAGCGAGTGCTCTCTATCGAGTGGCATTTGCAAATTGGCTAATACCGCAAAGTCAGCTAAGGGTAATCCAAGAAACACCCATCACCTCTCGCACCGCAATGAGCGCAGATTGGTTGGGTGTACCAGAGTGGAGTAGTAGAACAAAAGCGGTCTTAAACGATAATGCAAGTGATCCTAAACAATTTGTATTAATGGCTCTTTGTAGTCCCGATTACGTAGTGAGTAGATAGGAAAAGCAGATGCAGATAATTACTCGTCGTAAGTTTCTTCAGTTGACTACCGGAACCTTAGCTACTGGTTTAGCTGCGCCATTACTTAGCTTTGAAGATATTGCAAATGCTGCAATCAGTAGACCACTGGCAGCTAACACACCAATCTTGGTAGTTGTCTCTTTATACGGCGGCAATGATGGCTTAAACACTGTCATCCCTTACACAGATTCAATCTACTTTAGTTCAAGACCTGGACTGACCTACCCAGTTGGGCAAGTAATCCCACTAGATGCAGAGTTCGCATTAAACCCGTCAATGACTGGCATAAAAACATTGTGGGACCAAAATAAGGTTGCAATTATTAGAGGTGTTGGTTATCCAAAACCGGATTACTCTCACTTCGCCTCGATGGCAAAATGGCAAACTGGTGCACCAAATAATAATTTAAACACTGGCTGGCTTGGTAGATGGCTTGATACACAAGCAGAGGATCCAATGCAAGCTATTTCACTTGGATCAGTTCTACCGCCACTACTTGCTGGTGCTAAGAGATCTGGATCAGCTCTTCCACTGGGTGGCTTGGTAATTCCAAATGGGGTGCTCGCTAATCAACTTCAAAAGATCTCAATCGCCTCACCCAAGGATTCAAAGTTGATGGCGGCAAGTGCCACATCAATGCGCAATCTTTTTACTCTTTCAGCTGATGTGCAGCCAGTTTTAAAAGCACCGGCGCCATTAGCACCTGATTTACCAACAGTAAATGGCGGAAATGCAGGTGGTGATAATAATTTAGCGCAACAGCTAGATGTGGTGGCAAAACTTATCGCAGCTGATTCACCAACAAAGGT
>JGI25908J49247_10000470_pt1 | contig 12326 bp, 15 predicted proteins | sample LauGreSpBDMM15SD_2_FD_49247 | JGI IMG/M metagenome (IMG submission 49247) | reverse complement strand
ACCTCAAACCCATTTTCATCCATACATCTTTCCATAATAAGAATCTTATCGCTTAGTATTTCATACTTTTGAAACTCCACAATGACCTCCCTATTCGCGACTGCATTTTCTGCAACCCCAGTGCACATGTCACCTTTTTCTTGTAAGAAAGTTCTGGGGCCCGCCGCACCTCTATCATCTCCCGAAGTAAAGTTGATCTTAAAATAAGAAGCCAAAAGAAGTCCAATAACGCCTATCAAAATGGTTATCTTTTTTATCATGTCATTATCTTAATATTTGAATATTTCTTATCATAAAACTTTTTTTTCGCATGTTCAAATTAAATAAAATTGGTTGAATGAAAGTTATAATGAATTTAAAAGCAAGATTAATGAAACGACATCTTAATTCTTGAATTAAAACTTCGTATCTCATCACAAAAAGGTAAACGATGCATACAGAGCTCACCACGCTCCAGGATATTCACGAGCACCTATGGAAAGAATTGGGTCGCGCTTGCCTTGACCGTCATCATGAATGGCGTCAATTTACCCTCGCCTCCATTGGAATGAATAATGAAGTAAATGCAAGGACTGTAATTTTAAGACATGTGGATAGGATTTCTGCAAGACTCGAGGCATACTCCGATAGCCGAAGTCCCAAAGTCAGTGAGATTATAAAAGACCCGCATGCACTTTTTCTTTTTTGGAGTAAACGTTTAAATTGGCAACTCCGTATTAAAGTAACTATGACAGTCTTAACTAAAGGCCCTTATGTGGAAAATTTATGGGAAAGGGTCAAACAATCTGCTTCAGCTCGTGACTATATGTCTTCCTCTACTCCAGGATCACCGCTAAATGATAGTTCATCTCAAAAAATGAAAGACAATGATTCAAACTTCTTTGCAGTTTTACAAGGTCATGTATTAGAAGTGGATTGGCTTGAGCTTTCAAAAAAAGGCCACCGCCGAGCTAAATTTATAGGATCATCCTCTGAATGGATGACTCCATAAAATTGAAATTAAAGCCGTCTTTTTCTCCAAGTGTAATGTTCGCCATTAGATAGTTTTCCATTTGAGATTCCATCAGTACCAAATTTTCCTACAAAGGTTTGCCCATTAACATGAATGGTCACAAATTCACCAAGTTCCTTTGCCCAAAACATCGCTTGATCAAGATTTTCAAATTCAAATGTTTCAGATTTATATCGAATTATTACGGATCTAGATTTCATATTATTTGGGTAACAGCGAACAATTAGAGAAATTTTGGAATAAAAAAAAATAGGGCACTTACTTCATGCCCTATTAGAGTATTTCTACTTAATTTTTTCTATTACAAAGTTATTTATTACTTAGGCATAACCACGGTATCAATTACATGAATAACACCGTTATCTGCTGCAATATCTGTTTTTGTAACAGTCGCATTATCAACTTTCACAGTAGTAACACTTTCACTGTAAGGCTTTTTAGAGCTGTTGACTGATANATTAAGTTCGGAGCCTTGAACAGTTTTTACTTTTCCAGTTTTGACATCTGCGGCCATAACTTTTCCAGCAACAACGTGATAAGTTAATACTGCGCTTAATTTTGCCTTGTCTTTAAGTAGTGCATCTAAATCTGCTTTAGGAATTTTAGCAAACGCCTCATCGGTCGGAGCAAAAACTGTAAAGGGACCTGGTCCCTTCAAAGTATCAACAAGACCTGCTGCAGAAAGGGCAGTTGCTAATGTTTTAAAATTACCATTTGAGACAGCTGTATCAATAATATCCTTAGCAAATACAGAAGTTGCGAAACAGAGAGTTAGTGCAGTAGCAATAATAGTTTTTTTCATGAATAGATTTTTTCCAAATATGTAAGTTAGAGAAGATTAAAAATCACACCAAATAAATAAAATTTACGTTTTGAGATCAATGTGATTAAAGTTCTGATCCTAATGAAATTTTATAGTTCATTTTTAAAAAAATTTACTCGTTAATATCTTATTAAAATTAGAGCAAAAGGCCCATCAAATTAGCGTAAATTAATTTACTTAATCGCTATGCTGAACTAATAAAAAAACCACTTTTTTGGAGCNGCTTTTTTTATGTTCGGTATGATGTGCTACAAAACATCTGGANTCCTGGGATTTTGAATTGAACTCGCTAAGTTAAATTAACTCAAAAAAATATGTTTAAAAAAAGTCATTGTCCGTAAAATATAAAAATTAAGGAGAGCAACATGAGTCGTTTATTAAAAAGTTATTGGAAGGTCTTACCTGACTTTTATTGGAGTTCAATTTTATTGAGGGTACCTTTAGCTACTTTGTTTATCACATCAGGGCTAGGAAAATTACCTTATCATGCCGCAGATGGCATGGCCCTTGGTTTACCAGCTTTAGTATGGTTATTGGTGATTGTTAGTGAAATTGGCTCAGGTGTGGGATTGATAGTAGGAGGCCTGACTACGCTGCCTCGAATAAGGGAAAATGCCCTGCTGGCTGGATTGGGAGATATGTTGACTAGATTCAGCGGTATTGTTATGTGCTGTGTTATCACCGGGATAATTTGGACTGTACTAAAACCAGACAACCTTTGGCGGTTTATCACCACCGACTATCTACACTTTAGTCTTTGGGTTGGTGGCTTATATTTTGCCCTGCGTGGTAACTGGGCTGTGCGTGCAACCCAACTAAACTCTAATTAAATATGACTATTGAAAGATTACGCTGCTCTAGCAGCTGAGCTAATCCCCCAATAACGGATATTTACAGTATTTGTCTGTGTTGAAGAAGGTTTGGGTGGGGGAGGGTTGGCGAGGGCCAAAAGAGAATGTGCTTTAAAACATCCGGAATCCGGAGATTTTGTATAAGCCTATCTACTTTTCTTAGAATGATATTGACGCGCATGATGCTAATATTCAATGCTAGGAACTACTAAAGGAATTTGATTATGACTATACGCATAGGTGATGAAGCCCCAAACTTTATAGCAAACAGTACAGAAGGAAGTATCAATTTCCATGAGTGGATTGGAGATAATTGGGCCATTCTCTTTTCTCACCCAAAAGATTTCACTCCTGTATGTACCACTGAATTAGGTTATGTTGCGAAATTAAAGCCAGAATTTGATAAGCGAAATACTAAAGCTATTGGTTTAAGTATTGATCCTGTGAGTGATCACGAAAGATGGGTGGGTGACATCACCGAAACTCAAGGTTACGCTGTAAATTATCCGCTAATCGGGGATGATGACTTAGTGGTAGCAAAACTCTACGACATGATTCACCCGAATGCGAGCGGAGGTTCAAGAACAGCGCAAGATAATGCAACTGTCAGATCAGTCTTTATTATTGGACCAGATAAAAAGATTAAAGCTATTCTTATCTACCCAATGAGCGCAGGCAGAAACTTTGATGAAATCCTAAGGTTACTTGATGCAATACAACTTAATGCCAAACATCAAGTTGCAACACCTGTGAATTGGAAAAATGGTGATGACGTGATTATTCCACCAACTGTTTCTAATGAAGAAGCACAAAAGAAATATCCAAACGGATTTAAAACGATTAAGCCTTACCTAAGAACCGTTCAACAACCAAAGTAATTTTTAAATTCAAAAGCAATAAAAGCCCACAACGATGTGGGCTTTTATTTTGATTAAAGAGACTTATATATAGAAAAAAACTGGAGTTGATTGTTAGCTCAAACCATTCTTGTTAGAACTGAATAACACCTTAATTAAAATATCCAGAAACCAGAGATTTTTGACTATGACCGTCTAAAAAAACCTTAGAAATGTTTATTTCTTTCGGAATTATTATTTCTCAATATCTAGGGCTTTCCCTTGAAGAAGTTGAATTGCTTCAACATATTGATAGTCAGTCTTTGTTCCTGATTCAAATGAAGATTTATCTGAAAATATTTTTTTATTTTGTTCGGAAAGCTTAACAATTTTCGCAGTAGTTTCTTGACCGTTATTGTTTTTCTCATTTTCTAGATGATTCTTGTAAGACGATTCGAATGTTTTATTTGCAGGCGTGTCTGATAAGTCTGATGGATCTTCAGTAATGTAATCAGGCAAAATGCCTTTTGCTTGTATTGATTTTCCGTTTGGGGTGTAATATTTTGCTATTGTTATTTTTATAGCCGACCCTGATTTAAGAGGAAATAATTGTTGAATAGTCCCTTTACCAAAAGTTTGGGTACCTAAAATTACAGCTCTCTTGTGATCTTGTAAAGCCCCTGCAACAATTTCAGCAGCAGAAGCTGATCCGTTATTAACCAATACAACTATAGGAATTTTTTTATATTCCTCTGAAATATCTTTAAAATAATCATTTTTTTCTCCACCTTCAACATAGTTGTAGGGGTTGGCAAATAATTTCATTTTTGCGTTATTTGTTTTACCGTCTGAATATACAATCAGTTTATCCTTTTCTAAGAAAGCTGCTGCAACTGCTACTGCAGAAGAAACCATACCTCCTGGATTATTTCTTAAATCAATCACCAGCCCCTTTAAAGGCCCTTTATTCTTTTCAGAAATAAGTTTTAAATTTTTTGCCAAATCAACCCCTGTATTTTCTTGGAATTGTGTAATTCTTAAATATGGATAGTCTTGATTTGATAATTTAAATTTTATACTTGGGTTTTTTATCGTTTCACGGACAATGCTGAAAGATAAAGGTGTAGCTGTTTTTTTGCGAAGCACTGAAAGTTTAACTGTCGTACCTTTGGGGCCCCGAATTTTATTGATAGCCTCACTCAAGGTCATTCCTTTAACATTTTTGCCATCAATTTCAAAGACGAGATCACCTGTTTTAAGACCTGCTTTGTATGCTGGAGAATCTTCAATTGGAGATACCACTCTCACTAAACCATCCTCCATACCAGTATCTATACCTACACCTGAAAATTCTCCACTTGTAGCAGCAGTAAAATCTTTTTGAGCATCAATATCCAGATAAGAAGAGTGAGGATCTAGATTAGTTACAAGACCATTTATGGCTCCTTCCATCAATTTTTTATCATCAATACTGTCTACATAATCAGATTTAATTTTTCCATATACCTCTTCTAATTTTTTTTGTAGTTCCGGAGGAATAATGGATTCATTCTTAGTTAATGCAAATGTGTTGGTATATATGAAGCAAGTAAATATTATTAATACGCTTAGTTTTTTTAAAAATTGATTCATTTGATCCTTTATAGATAATAATCTTTATATTTTCCCTAGTATCTTACTTGTAGGGATAAAAATCTACAAAGCCTTAAATATTACTTACAGCCCTTTTCGATATAGGCAAATAATTTATGTTCAGGATTTGCAATACCACTTGAAATAACGCTAGCGTCATCTCCTTCTTTAGGAATATCTTTTAATTCATAAAATTTTGTTCCACAGTCTACTGAAATTATTAGAGGTGTAATTGCCTTACTAGCCTTGTCAACTTTTCTAAATGTCCCTGTAAAACCTATATCAGATTTCTTCGTTGCATTTGAGCGTTCAATCTTGACTGTATCTGTATCATTAATGACAGTCCATTGCTCAGCATTAGCAAATGAAATAACTGAGAAGCTAAGGGATACTGTAAGAGCTGCTGAAGTAAAAATTTTCATTAATTTTGCTTGATGATTTAAATTAAAACTTAAAGTTTTAGTGAGAACATAATTTAAAATAAATAGAGAACGCTAATTTACACGAAATCTTAAACACAATCAGTCATTGCAGATGTATACCTCTGCCAACATACCGTATCACCTTGTTTACATACAAAAACATCACCATCTGTAGTTTTTAATACTTTGAGTTGAGTATTTTTGGAGACTTTGTGAGTTTTAAGTTTCTGCGATGCTTTAACTAATTGTCTTGATTTTGTTAGCATAACTATCCCCTTTAGGTTTCAAAAAATTTAATAATATTTATTTTTCCGATCACTAAAAACCAGATAATAATATTAATGTTTTAATTGCATACTTGTAGGACTGGCTTCCTCTTGAAATAATTCACTTAATCTTAATTTAAGTAAGTTCATGAAGAAAAATCTGCAGAGAAAAAAACTATACAACAGTAATAATGATTGAACTAACTGTGATGAAGACTATAGACAGCTTTTTTTTGATATAACTTTTAAGAACTAAAATAAATAATTTTGGTCCTAAAAATGTTTTATAACTTCAATAATTAAGGAAAATCATGAAAAAAATGTCAGTTATTCTTTTAGGGTTATTTGCAACTTCAGTTTATGCCGGCGAATGCGATATTAATATTGAAGCAACAGCAGCTATGGCTTACAACACAAAGGAAATTACAGTTAAAAAATCTTGTGAGGAAGTCACGCTTAATTTTAAAGTCAATGGTACTTTGCCCAAGGCTGTGATGGGACATAATGTTGTTATTACAAAAAAACCAGATATGGATGCTGTTTTAAAAGATGGAATAGCCGCAGGTTTAAATGGTAATTATGTAAAAGCGAAAGACGTGCGCGTAGTTGTTGCGACTAATGTTATTGGTGGTGGTGAGTCAACCTCAGTTAAATTTAAATCAGCCGTATTTAATACCAATGAGCCGTATGTTTTTGTTTGTAGCTTTCCGGGACATTCTTCCGTCATGAAAGGTAATGTTAAATTTAATTAAGGAGTTTTATGTTTTTAAATAGCTGCTTATACCCATTTGCTATTAGCCTTTTGGCTGTTTTTTGGCTTTTTGTTAATAATACTTTGCTTAGCCAAACAATCAGTTCAAATTTAAGTAGCAATGCCACGTTTACTATCCTTAATTCACTAAGGCATCAAAATGCAGCTTTGATTAACTTTGCTATGTTTATTCCAGCCCTTTGGATCTATGCTTCATTCTTAAGCTCCAAAGGTGCTGGCGATTCTGGCCTTATTTGGATTGTTGCGAGTGCATGGGATTCCTATGCGCACAGTAAATATCCGAGCCAGAAGCGATGGGGACATTTAATTTCTCTCTTAGTTGTAGCGGGTTTATGGCTCGGTGGAGCTTATGGATTATTTTTAGGCTATCAAATTCATAGCTAATNCTAATTAGATTCACCTCAAGTCAATATTCTAAAAGAGCTTAAAAGGTACAAATATGAAAAAAGTATTGATTACTGGTGCTACTGGTGGCCTAGCCCAATCATTGGCTGAAAACTTAACTAAAAATAACTGGCAACTTGTTTTAGTGAGTAGAAATTCAGAAAAACTTCAAGAGATATACGGGGATAAGCACACTCAAATTAATGCTGACTGCTCGAGCTTCCAGGGCGTTAAACAAATATTTGATGAAATTGCTGAAAGAAACATAGTCTTAGATAGCTTAGCGCATTGTGTTGGCAACATCAGGCTTGGATCACTTCATAGAACGTCTGAAGCTGATTTCTTTGATTGCATGTCAGCAAACCTATTTAGTGCATTCTTCACATTGTCAGGTTTTGTAGATCATTTAAAAAAATCCTCTACTCATGGGTCAGCAGTTTTTGTTTCATCAGCAGCTGCCAGCATAGGCATTTCCAATCACGAAGTCATATCAGCAGCAAAGGGAGGGCTTGAGGCGCTTGTAAGGAGTTCTGCTGCTTCATATGCTGCTTCAAATATTCGTATTAATGCCGTTTCCCCTGGAATCTTGGATACTCCCGCTTCAGCAAATCTCTTAACAAGTGATCTCATGAGAGAAATAGCTGCGAAACANTACCCAATCAAAGGTATTGGAAGTCCTGAAGAAGTTGCTGATTTAATGGCTTGGCTGTTGTCTGAAAAAGCCCAAAGAGTCACGGGCCAGGTTTGGTCTATTGATGGCGGCTTTTCTAGTATAAGACCTTTAGTAAAATAACTTTTTAGTAACTATCAAACCAAAAATAATTTAATAAACCCAGCAATATATTTTGATCAAAAAAAGTAAGCCAAAAATAGCTATTGTCGGCGCAGGGCTTGCTGGACTTAATTTAGCAAGACTNTTGGGTGAATTGGCTGATGTTATTGTGTTTGAAAAATCTAATAAGCTGGGTGGCAGGCTTTCCACTCTTAATGAGCAAGGATTTTCTTTTGATCACGGAGCTCAGTTTTTTACTGCTAAGAATCCAGCATTTCAGACATTTGTTAAAGAGCTCGAGGCCCATCACGCTGCAGAACAATGGAATGCAAGATTTGTTGAGCTAAAGTTTGGTGAGATTCAAAGTGAGAGAACTTGGGACAAAGATTTTCCTCACTATGTAGGATCGCCAGCAATGAACTCAATTGCTCAATATTTGGCTCGAAATATTGATCTTCGCTTCAATCAAACGATTACTGGGATTAAAAAAATTAAAGCCAATTGGTTGTTAGAAACAGCTAATTCTGAAATCGGCCCTTTTGATTGGTTGATAATTGCTATTCCAGTAGAACAGGCAAATGATCTCTTACCTAAAAACTTATCCCCAAAAATGATGTTACAGGATGTGAAGATGCTGCCTTGTTTTACTCTAATGTTAGGCTTATGAAATTGAAAATTTTTTTGATTGGGATGCAGCATTCGTTTCAGATTCAATTTTGAGCTGGGTTTCAGTGAACAGCTCAAAACCAAATAGAGGAAAGCCGCTTTCAATCATAGCAATGAGTACTAACGAATGGGCTAGTCAGAATTTAAGTAAGTCTGACTCGATTATCATTAATGAAATGCTTAATGAGCTAGCGAAAATCAGCGGTAAAACTTTAAATGAAGCTTCTTTTATTAAATTGAAGAGGTGGAAATATGCCAATGCTTCCAAACAGGAACAAGCTTTAGAGATAATCGATTATCCATTAAAATTAGCTTTTTGTGGCGACTGGTGTATCAGTGGAAGAATTGAAAGTGCTTTCATGTCTTCTTTAAACTTAGCAAATAAATTAAAAAACTTGAACGTATAAATGTTACCCAACTATATTTTATTAGATCTTGAAACAACAGGTGCAATACCACTTAGAGACCGAATCACTGAGATCGCCCTAATTCATTTTAAAAACGGCATTGAAGTAGACCGATGGCAAACGCTAGTTAACCCTAAAATACATATTCCTGATTTCATTCAGTCTTTAACAGGTATTACAAATCAAATGGTCCAGGATTCCCCAACGTTTGAAGAGGCCTCAGGAAAACTGTTGGGCTATTTGGATGGCGCTGTTATGTGTGCCCATAACGTAAGATTTGATCATGGGTTTCTTAAGGCTGAGTTTAAACGTATTGGTATTGATCTAAAACAGAAGGTACTTTGTACCGTAAAGTTATCTAGAAAACTCTATCCGCAATATAAAAGCCATGGCTTAAGTGCCATCATGGAACGACATAATTTCAATTGCACAAATCGTCATCGAGCTATGGGAGATGTGGAAGTGATGTTGCAATTAATTGACCTTGCAAAAAAGGAGCATGGATTAGAGAATTTAGAAATGGCTGTGGCTGAGCTTTCTAAAAAGCAGACTTTACCTTCAGGAATAGATGGACATTTAATTGATGATATGCCTGAAACTTCGGGGGTTTACCTTTTTTATGGGGAAAATAATTTACCACTTTATATTGGTAAAAGTGTTAATTTAAGATCTCGTATNATGTCTCATTTTAGTTCGGATCACAGCTCGACTAAAGAAATGAGGATTAGTCAACAAATCAAACATATTGAGTGGGTAGAGACCGCTGGTGAATTTGGTGCACTTTTACTTGAATCTAGATTAATTAAAGAGCTTCAGCCAATTCATAATCGTAAACTTAGAAGAGAAAGACAGCTATGCTCGTGGCTTTTATCAAACAATCCCGAAACTTTACCCTTGATATCTCTGGTAAGTGAAGAGCAAATTATTCCTAAAAATATGAATAATCTATTTGGAACATTTCGATCTAAAAAACAAGCGATGGATATTATTTTAAAAATTGCGGATGAATACTCTCTTTGCTTAAAGGTCCTGGGCATTGAAGTTGGCAAAGGTTCATGTTTTCGATCACAAATTAAACGTTGTAAAGGAGTCTGTGTTGGCGAAGAAGATAAAGGACTTCACTTCTTGCGGACACAACAAGCCTTTCATTCTCTCAAATTAAAGTCTTGGCCTTTTAAAGGAAAAATAGCTATAAAAGAATTTAATTTAGAGAATCAAAAAATAGAATTACATATATTTGATCAGTGGAGGCATCTTGATACTCTTAAAAATGAAATTGACATGTATGATTTTAAGGAATCAAAGCAAATACTAGCATTCGATTTGGATACATATCAATTGTTATCAAGACATCTGTCAAATGGACATGCGAATGTTATTAATTTTTAACTAGTTTTTTATATTAGAAATAAATTTATAGGATGACTAATAATGGAAGATAAGCGTTGTTGTGGAAGAGGTGTTTGTATAATAAATGCACAAGGCATTTGTTGGTGCGGACAAAGATGGGATGGTGAAAAAATGGTTACAGCAAATTCAGAAATCAAAAAAACGAAAGAATTTGATAAAAAAGATTTACCAAAAAAATAACTTACAAATAATCTAAGAAAATCTAAGAAATTTTCTAAAAAAATGTATTATCAGCCGAGCCATATTTTTTTATAGGTATTATTGGGGTCGTATTCGAGGTTCTGCTTTTTTGTGTTGAATTTTCTTCCACCTCTTGGGTCTGTTCCAAGTCCAGCAATATATAGCCAATTCCCTTGATTGCTATATACATCATAATCAATTAATTGAGATTCGAACCATAAGGCTCCCTTTCTCCAGTCACAACCAAGATCATAAATTAAGTAACTTGCTACGATTTGTCTCATTCTGTTGGAAAGATATCCAGTAAATCTTAATTCTTTCATGCCTGCATCTATTAAATCATTTCCTGTTTCACCTTGTACCCATTTATTAAAATTTTCATCATTATGATTTACCAAATTGCTATTATTACTCAGGCCATTTTTAGAGTAGAGCTTTTTCCCAAATTTAAAATGAATAAATCTAAAATAATCACGCCATAAGAGCTCAAACCATATCCAATATGAGCTTTCGTTTGCACCATGCTGATTTTCAAATTCTTTTATTCTGAATGAAATATATCGTGCTGAAATCGCGCCTAAAGATAACCAGGGTGAAAATTTTGTTGAGAAATTCACTCCATATAGTTGATTGCGTGTTTCCTTATAGGTGTGTGGCAGTTTTTGCAGTAAATAATTCTCAAGATGAGCTAATGCATTTTTTTCCCCACCATGGAATTGATTCTCAAAGTAAGGAAAAGAAGGATGTTTATATTTTATATCCTTAGAAAAATTAATATTAAGGGTAAAATCAATATTTTTATCCGGTAGAGGTGGAAGCTTTTCCGGAAGTGGTGTTGGTGCTTTAACTACTATTTTTTTCGATTCAATTAATTTTCTGAATTCTGTAAAAATATCTGGCATATTTTTTAAGTCAAATGGAAGTTCATTTAGTTCTATCATTGATGACTGCCAAAACGTTTCAACAGGAATACCTAAGCTTCTAATTGATATTTCTTCATCTTGCTCTTCCGGGCTTATAATTTTCTCAAAGATGATTTTAGTTGCACCAATTACCTCTGATATTTTCTTAATCTGTTCACAAATATTGCCATGCACTTCAAGAAGATCTGAGTTTTGAGATTTAAGATTTTCTTTTAATTGATTTAATGCTTGCCGTAAAAAAGTTTGCCTATGAATACCAACTCTTTGGATATCCTTATAAATTAACTGATTATCTGGATGACAGAATAATGGTAGTAGAACATCACTTTCAAGAGAGGCTTTTAGAAAGGCTGTGTTATCTAATAAGCGTAAGTCATTCCTAAAACAGTAAATAGTAATATTTTTCACTTATTTTCTATCTTTTTAGTGGATTAATGCAAAAGAACGCATCAGAGTTAATATTATTAATATTACTAGATTTATAGGATTTTTAGATAGTTTAAGAAGATCAAAAGTAGCTGGGTTAAAAAACGGGGGTGGTAAAACCTTATCAATTCTATAAAATTAAGATTATGAAAAAAATTATAAGTATTTTTTTATTGAGCATCCTCTTTGCGTGCCAAACAATACCTTCTGCAAATTCGCCCCCTTTGAGCTTGGGCAAAGACCCTCAGTTACCTGAACCAAGCTCATCAATTATCCCTACAGTAAATATTGCTAAAGCATCGCAATGGCCAGAAGGTATTACGCCTAAAGTTAAAGAGAGCTTTCGGATAAATCTTTATTCGAAAGAATTATCACATCCTCGCTGGCTGTATGTTTTACCTAACGGGGATGTTCTGGTTGCGCAAAGTAATAAGCAACCCCCAAAAAAAACACAGGGTTTAAAAGATCTTATAGCTAGATACATTATGAAACGTGCTGGAGCAGGCAATGACAGCCCAGACAAAATTACAATACTTCGAGATGA
>JGI25908J49247_10000467_pt1 | contig 12353 bp, 12 predicted proteins | sample LauGreSpBDMM15SD_2_FD_49247 | JGI IMG/M metagenome (IMG submission 49247) | reverse complement strand
AAAAAAGTGACACAAGCCGTTGCACGCTACGCGACAAATCCCAATGGTGCAAAACCGGTTGCAATTGGAAACTTGGAAGCTCGCCGGGATTGGGGGTTTGCTCCGGATTATGTGCGTGCCATGCGTTTGATGATTGAGAATGTATCTGCCGAAAACGGCTTTGATCCAGATTTTGTCATATCAACAGGAGTATCTCATACAATTCGTGAGCTTGTAGAAATAGCTTTTGGCGTTATCGGTATTGCGGTTCATTGGGAAGGTAGCGGTCTCACCGAGCTCGGCTTTGATGCGGCAACAAGAACTGTACTTGTTACGATTGACAAACGTTACTTTCGTCCAACAGAAGTGGAAGACCTGCTTGGGGATTCAAGCCGTGCCCGCACACAACTTGGATGGCAGCCAACGATAACCTTTCGTGAAATGATTAGAGAAATGGTTAATGATGATATATCCGGCTATCTAGAAAATGAATGTAAAAATACGCGCGCATAGTGCAAAGGTGGGGGCAAAATGCCATCACATTCGCCACCATTTCTAAATGCGGCGGAGGAAGCCCTTCTAGGGAGTGCAATTGAGAAACGTATGAAGGTACATGCGCTTATGACGGGTCCGATTTCCAACATCATTGGGACTCGATTGTTGAGTCAAACAAAAGTGATTGCACCGCTGCAATGGGTGGGAGGCAGTCGATCATGGGACCAAATTGTGCGTGGTGCACATGTGCAACTCACACCTATGGAGGCCATTTCCGTGGCGCCCGGCAATTGGGACGTTTTCTTTGCTGGGCGCGACGAAAGTGAGACCCGGCGGATCGCAAATGAGATGTGTACATTCGCCAAAGGCCTCCTCTCGGAGCTCAAGGCTGTCATGGGCAACAACTACAAGTGGACAGTAGAGACTCGAGGATTTAAAGCACGCACATGCATTGCAAAAGACACCCTTGATGTGATGGGCGAAAGCTTTCCCGGGTACGGCGTTCTTCTTTATGTCGAAGACCAAACAGATGGGGAGCGCGTGCTTGCTCTTTATCTCGAGGTATTTTGCTTTATCAATGTGGGTGCAACGTTCTTCAAGCAAACGTATTTACATGATGGGCGTGATGGCCTAACATACCTCAATCTACAAGGAATCTTTCTCTTTCACCATATGATCAAGGACGCCTCGCGCCGCAACGAAAAAGGCTACGATGTGGACATGCATCGACGCAATATTCTCATGAAAGTGTCCCAAAACAGAGCCGCCATGTACATCGAATGTGCCCAAGCGTATAGAGCCATATGGTCGGGCTTTGGCCCGAACGTGTTTGACCCCGCCTTTGAAGCTCAACTCTACCTGAATGCCTTCGATATTGCTGCGGCACGAGAGGACTTTGAGAAGCGCATCATCGAAGTGTGGCGGCCAGCCATCAATGCGTGCATTGCTGAGATCGATGCAATGTTACGATCTCTGTACGACGAAGATGCCTTCGTGATGATCACGGGTGGCGATGCCATGCGCCGTTACGACCCCTCAATTGCCGGAAGCAAAGACATTGATGCTAAGGTCTTTTATAGACCGGGGACTGGTCCTATCGTTCTTGGTAAAGTTGCCGAGCTCATGTCGAACCTCACATACCAAGCGATCATTAACAAACATGCAATCTTTGAGAGGATGGGCAATGTCAAGGGCCAAATGACTGCGGCGCTCGGGCCGCATGTGTCCATATCATACTTGATGCCTGAGCGAGATCCACAAGTTCAATTCAGATTGCGCTATATTGAAAAGTCGGAGGAGTTGCCAGTTGACCTATATAGTATTGATTACAGAGCCATGCTCAGTGCAACGATAATAAGTGGTGGATCCACTCAAACCTTCCATGTTCCCTTAGATGTTCCGATCTTCGACGTAAGTATGCAAGAAAACACGCAAGGTTTGACGCGGACCAACGTTGTAAGGTTATTCGATGGTCTTCCTGTGGCCAATGAGAGAGTTTTGTTCGAAGACTTAAAGGCGATTTACGAGAGCAAGATGCTTGCACGGGCGCGGCTTTTGGGCGCAAAGCGAGACAAGGACAGGGCGCGTTTTAGGGCCCTGCGGTCCTTCTTGAGTGCCCCCGCGCCCATTCACCTTGCTGGGGGCCTTAATGTTACTGACAGTGAGATCATGATGGGAACGGCCCACAAGGTGGATGCGGCGAAGTACTTCAAAAAGTTCCAGGTACTCGTCAAGGCTGAAAAGCGTCGGATCCGCAATCCTATCACTCGGCATGAATTGCCATTTGAGATTCAAGACTTTCCGTGGCCAAGGCAAACAGAAGAAAAGATTTCAAAGCCTACGAAGCCTACGAAGCCTACCAAGATGGCAACAGATGCCAAGCCAAGGACACGTAAGCCAAAACGCCGATATGCAACATCTACATCTTATTCATCAATGTCTTCTTCATGGGAGCCATCATCTAATGAGAAGCCCCGAGCAATGCCAAGCAAGGTAAAGCGCAATCGCAAACTTCAAGCAGTCCAAGGCGCTCCCCCTCCTATTGCACCAATTCCTCACATAGCGCCAATTCCTCATGTTGCACCAATTCCTCACGTTGCACCAATTCCTCACATTGCACCAATTCATCCGATTGAGCCAATTCCTCCCATTGCTTTTGCAACTATACGAAAGTCAAGCAAGGCACTATCTAGATCGATTATTTTGCCCTCAAGGATGGTTGCTCGCCGCAATGTCCTGCGAGATCTCCAACCACACAATATACTGGGGGTTTCTCAAAAATGATAAGATTCCATAATGTTATTTTTTACCACGACCACCACCACTAGAAAACAGGCTTCCTAGAATACCACCGACCGCTTCAACCGCCATATTTCCAAGAGCATGACCAGCACCGGCTTTTACATGTTGTCCAAAACTGGTTTCTTCCTTAATGACAACAGGGGGCGGATTTTCAGCAGGCATTCGTTGATAAACAACGCGCACCTGTTCAGATGGGGGGGCGCGGTCCGCTTGAATTGCTTTGTCAATCTGCGATCTTACTCTAGGATTTAGGAATCGACGTTCTAGAACTGTGTCATATTTTCCAGTTTTGGGATTCAGTCCAAGTTTGACGACTTGGTCGTCTCCCGGGCTCAATTGCCCGTTGCCATTTCTGTCGATTCCATATTCTTGATATGTTTCAATACGATACACAAAGGCTACCATGTGTCCTTTTATTTTTGATGAACATTTAAATCAATGAAGCACATCCTTCACGCAGTTGGTTGTATTAGACATATCGACATAGCTCAAGGCATCGCATAATTAACAATGGCACGTATGAGCTCGTCTTTTTTGAATCGCGACTTACCGCTTACTGAAAGTTGTTTGTAGAGGTCCGATGCACGTAGGTCACGTACAGTCGAGCTCTGAAGGCGCTTACTGAGCTTTGTCTTGGGAGTCGGACTTGATGGGTTGGCTTTGCTAGTCTGCGATTGATTAGAGGCAACGATTGACTGACTTGGCTGACTCACCTGAGTTGACAGCTGCAATTGGCGCGTCTGCATTGGAACAATAGGACGCGTGATTCCTGTCAATGGGCGCTTACTCAATGTCATAGGGCGAGCAGGGTGCGTTTGCAGCAAAGGCAAAGGTGCGGGCATAGGCGAAGGCTGTCGAAAGACCGCCTGAAAGTGGTCGTTCTGCACAGGGCTACCTAGGATGCCGGTCTTCTTGAGCCGCCGGATCATACGCAGCGCCTCGTCGATGGACATGCGCTCGGCCGGATTGGGTTGCAAGAGCCCACTCACCATGTCGCCGTATATGTTCACGGCCTCCGCGTCGTCTTGTGCGGCCGCTTTTAGGTACGGCGTGAGAATGAGCATGATGGTGCCCATGGACCACATGTCCGCCTTGCTTGCGGCATTCATGCCCTCCAGAAGCTTCATGCGGCCATCGTAATCGCGGCCGTCAAACATGGCAATGAAGCGCTCGAGGGCCATGATGTTGTGTTGGGTGTAGTCGGATCGTGTTCCTTTGGCATGAGAGTACCCTAGGCGGTAAGACGCCAATGTTGATGGAATGGCCATCGTTCGAAGTAGCTCATCTTCAAGATGGATGACTTCTGCAACGACGGTGGCATAGTCTTTGCCGCTCATATTAAGCTTTAAGGGAATCCGGTATTCAGGTGGATTCACAAAGTAGCGGTGTCCCTGCATCATGAAGTTGGTGTCGCTGTGATAGAAGTCGGCGAAGGACGAGATGTTGCCAAAGTCGATGATGCGCACCTCGTGCTCGCCTTTTGGGCTTGCGAAGGCCACGATATTAGGGGTCTTGAGGTCCTGGTGGACGTAGCCGGCCTCGATGAGCCGACGCACGCCAAAGAAGAGGCGCTCGAGGATGCCGGCCATGGCGGCGCGGGACAGGCGGCCCAGTGTCTTCAGGTTCTTTAAGTAGTCCGTGAGAATCTGCCCGCCATTGGGCATGAGGAGCTCCACGGCCTTGTTCTGATTGGCCGGCAGGGCCTTCATGGGTGCGCATTCCTCGCCTCGGGCCAGTTCCTTCTGAACATCTTGTCGGGTGGTGAAGCACGACTCGTCCGGGTAGTAAAAGAGCCGTTGCTGCGGGTCGATCTTCTTGACGGTCCGGGCGTATGCGAGCTCCTCGGCTGCACTCTCGTAGCGACCGAACACCTTGCCGATTCGGTTGGGCTTAATGGGGTGCGGCTTGCCTGACTTGGAGGCACATGGCACGGCGGGAAGGAATGTGCAACCATAGGTGCCTTGGCCCATGAGGGCTCCCGCACATTGACGCTTCTTTTGACCCATCACACTACTCTACAGAACGCAGAACTTTTGCTAGGTTTGCAAAAATTATTAAAAACGAACAAAAATGAGTTCTATAAATAGAAAACCATGTCAATGCGCCCCGCACGTGCAAATCGCCAAGCTCCGAAGAGGTTCGATGGCTTTGAAGTGGATCTCAACCCGAAAAAGGGCACAAGGGTTGCAAACGCACCAAGTATGACCCCAGCGACTACGTCAACCACAACGAGTGCGGCAACCACGGCCACTGCGGCAACTGCGGCAAATGTGGCGACTACATCTATGCGCTCTGTACGTACAAATCGTCAAACTCCAAAGAGGTTCGATGGCTTTGAAGTGGATCTCAACCCGAAAAAGGGCACAAGGGTTGCAAATGCACCTAATGTGGCGACGTCAGCCTTGTCTACATCTTCTTCAAGATCAACGACTACCACAGCGTCGCGGGATTTGCTTGACACAGCAGCACTGATGGGTCAAGCAAGCCCCACGACCGTGTGTCGCGTCAGCTACACCGTGTACGACCCGCAAACCCGCGAGGACCTAGGTGGTGCCTATTTTGGTGAAGTGGAAGCGGCGGCTCGGGCAGCCTTTCGGCGCAATGCGTATGTAAAGAGCTCTATAAAGAACCTTCGCGGTGGTGTTAAGTACGCCAAGTTTTGGTTCCGAGTGCGTGATCGCACTCGGAACGTGGTGACCTTGTACCACGTCGAAGTTGAACAAAGAAAGTTGGATAGTGCGAAGAGGTCAAAGAAAAAGGCTTTCAAAAGGTTCATAGAGGATAATGTGGATTGCGGGGAGGATGGTGATATGACGATCCTCAACAACATCCATACATACAAGGTAAACGTTAAGGGGCCAGTTGAATGGAGTGGATGAATCGTCAATGAGGTGTTTCTTCGTGCCGCTTTTGGTTTTGATGTTGCATCGCGGTAATATGTTCACAAATATCTTGCGAACGCTCGATCCAGTCATCATTTATTTTTACATCGTCTGCGACCAAGAAATAGTCGAGGTATAGAATGGCCCGTGGTTCATTGCTCATGTTCACAGCGCAATGTTTAACGGCACCGTCGAAGCTAAAAACGAGGCCGTCTGCCTCTGTGGTGTACTTGCCATCTTGCAGAAAAAAGCAAGAATTGGGCGGCACACGGAGGCCAATATGTGCTGATTTGCGACCTTGAGCCGGCGTGGTCATGGGGTCGTTATGGGGAGGAATGATTGCATGCGGCATAAGCAACGAGAAGCCTCCGGCAACAACGCCGCCAAAGGATCGCATGGCCTCACTCGTCTTTGGGCATAGGCGGGCCGCACCCGGCAAAATGTTGCCATAGTATATGATTGGATAATTGAACCAAAGCCCATCCTCCGACCATGCCTCAATCCAACCTTCACAATTCATGAGAATGGGCATGATGCGATCGAGGTTGTCGCGATTTGTCCATTCCGATTGACGGCGCTTGAAGTTGTGGAATTGGTTCAATGATGTGCACTCTTGAATGATGACGTCGAGGTTATCTTCGAAGATGTTAAAACAACGTTCGGTGTTTGCAGCAAATGTGGGAGCATGGGGAGGAGCCGCAAGGGATATTAAGCGTTTTGGTGCTTCCATGCTTGCTCTCTTGCATTCATGCCCACATCAAATGCTAGGCTGTAAAGGCGCGCATTAAGAAAGCCGCTAATGTTGACTTAGGGACAAAATCTCATCAATATTCAAGGTCGTTTATCTATATCAACAATGCATCGCGCACTCTTGATTCGCACATTCACGCATATGGTCGGTTCTCGTCCTTTTGTCAAGCGCGACACCTATGTTTTAAGAAATCGTAGGTACTTGCCCCTCAAGGCAGCCATAATGGAGCCCGACGAGTCCAGAGGCAACGGCTCAGGCACGATGGCCATGCGACGTCAGCTCGAGGCTATGTTCAAGGTGCAAACCGTGCGGGGGGACTTTGATGGTAATGCGCTTCGCGATGTGGTCAAGGGCCGGCGGCTCAACTTGATCATTCGGAATGAGGAAATCTGCCTAGAGGTACAAAGCATACATTGGGACACATACTCTATTATATGGGAAGGCATGGCCGAGATCATTAACGACTACGGTGCCATCGACAACGTTGTCCGGGCTATGGCCCTTTACGAGGGTTGGCAATCCCAAAACCCAAATGCTCACCTTGACCAAGACCCCGTTGTGATCCCACTCGACATCCATGTGTCCTTCCTACGCGACATGCCGAGCTACCCTGACTTTTGAGTCGCCTCCTGGCTTCCGCTCACGCCGCTCGGAACATCGTCCACCGTCATGACCAACATGTCATCATACCACTCGAGGTTGATGTCGCCGCCGATGCAACCAAACTTGTAATTGGTATGCGGGTCGTGGATGTGCTCGTGGGCACCCTCGATCTCGAGGATCATGCACATCTTGTGGCCCCGCATGATGTGCGGGCCTATCAAGTACGCCTTGTTCAGAGGGCCGCGGCCCTCGATGATCTTTGAGCCCCATGCTTCGAGGTGCTGCAGCAAGCGGAAGATAGTGATCGGCACTTCCGTCGACTGCCATGTGGTCTGCTTGAATCCCTCATCCGTCACCTCAGTCATACGGTACACGTTCTCCATAATGGCATCATCGTAGATTACCTCAATGTCGAAGCAGTCGGTGCAAACGGTCATGCCGCCGACATGCTGCACGATCTTGCCCTGGCGCGGGCGAGCAAACTCGAGGGTGTCGGTGATGGTAGGAATAGCGGCCATTTTTGCGTATTCTTCTCTTTCAACAAGTACCATAATGGAAGGGTGTGCATCATTTTTTAGGGTGCGTGTGGCACCTCAGTTGCTGGGCTTCCACTGCTTACGTAATTGCTTCCTTCACTTAAAGGAATTGTTCGATTATTTAATTAAGCCCCGGTCGCCTAATGGATAAGGTCTGCACCTTCTAAGTGCACTATCTCGGTTCGAGTCCGAGCCGGGGCGATTTACTTACTTTTTGACGATCTTCTTGGTGATGAATTGACCTTGACGGAGGTTTTGCTAGAAGGTGTATTCGGTGTGCTAGACGGTGTATTTGATGCCGTGCGTAGCGACATGGGTGATGCACTTAGACTCGCAGTGCGCAATAACCGTTGAGTAAGTATTTTGTCTATTTGATGGAGTGGGGCACGTTCTACATGACGTTGATGTGGACTGCCATTCGGACTCGGACTCAACTCAAATAAAGGTAGCATCTTATCACGCACGTGTTTGGGTAAATGCCTACAATATGATATTACCGCACCCAATCGATCCTTGCAATCCTTACTTGACTTTGAAATGTACTCATAGATTGGCAAGGTAAGGTGTGGCGCACCGTGAGTTTCTTCTGTTACAGATACCACATCGGCAATCAATTGCACACCGCATTTAAAAATGGGTGTCTTGTCTTTATTTGGAAAAGCCTCTTCTTTTTGTTTTAGTGTGTTGTCGTATATGATGACAAAAAGACACATGATGTTGACAATTACAACATTGTACACAACCGACTCCTTTGAATTGTTGCGACCAATGTGCTCGAGTTGCGCTTGACTTTTGATGAGTAGACTGTTCAATACCGCCTCTTTCGCTGCATCACCAATATGGATATTTTGGTCTTTTTCGATGAGCGCGGCAATATGAAATAAAAATTGAATGGTATACATGTGGCAGTATTGGAAGTCGTAGTAGAATTGGGGACACCGATACCCCTTTTCGAACTGAGGGCAATACTCAGACAGTTGATGTGTGTGCACTTTAGCAAGGCGCCCATCATATGAGTATTTGCCTTCAAATGTGAATATCCGCTCTCCGGTGGAAATGTATCCGGCGGCGCCTTGTGGATCGTATATCCCAAAATGAAAGGTTGATGGAGCAACGGCGTCGGCCCAAACTAGAACGGCTACAGCATGGCGGGGTGGTATCAATGCATACACCCCCACGACACTCCCTGCAAAGTTACTCTCGAGAAGATTTATGATTGCGAAAATAGTTTTTTCGGGTTTTAAATTGGTGAGATTAAGGACTTGTGTAAAAGGGATAAACCGCGATCGCTTGCTCAGGTTCATGATTGTCAGAGGCCCTGAATCACTTGCCTCAATATCCATCGACAATGACTTTAGACCTCTCTCCAAAAACTCTAAGGAAGAGTTTTCAAACGAGCAATGGCCGCTCGCTTCTTGGTTTGGTCTAAAGACGTCTTTGAGGGCATTGTAGTTGTGCTCGGCAAACGCCTTCGTTCGAACCTCAAAGTTNAGCCATTCACTTGGGCTTATGCTCAATGGAATGGACTTGCGCTTAACCATTGCTTTGTTACATATAATACCTAAAATGACTTGTNCTTGTTACATGACTGTCTAAAAATGATAGGCGTTCTTAAGTATGCACTTATTTAAGGCTTATGAATGTTTATATAAATCCATAAATGGATGCCTTCTATCAATGCCACAAACAACGACGGTCTCTTTTTCAAGCTCTACAATCCTTTCGGGAGTTCAACCCGAGCAGTATAATAGTTCTTGTAAATGACAGGGGCGATGACCACACAGATGTAGCAAAGTATTTTAATTGTAAATACTATTATCGCACAAACCAAATTGGAAGAAAGAGTGCGTTACTGTTTGATAGTTTTGAAAGTTGTTCCGACTTTTTAGAAAACGTGCGAACAGCCATTCAACATTTTACAAACAAATGGTTTATGATGCTCGAGGATGATGTACGTGTAATTGGCCAAGTGAACCTTGGTGAACTGAAAAACGAGATTAACGGTTGCAATCCCGGTGCAAAGTTTCCGACACGGTTGCTAGAGTACATACACACACACAACCCATATGCATGCAACTTTTATGGTGCATGTGGAGGTTGCATTTTAAATACCGAACATTTTCGACGAATCTTGCAAGATCCATGCATAAACAAGCACGTGCAAGAGTATTTTGAGCGCACTTCAGGACGTGGAGCATCNGACATGTTGTTGTCGTTCTTGAATGCCATCAATGGGGGACACATAGGCATGTTTCACGGTTTTTACGAGATGTGGTGGCCTTTTCGTCCCGAGTTTGTTGCAGTCATACACCAATACAAAAATGAGTACGACAAAGAGCTTGATGACNAAGACGCACAGAAGCTTGCAACCTTCAATAAACTAACCTAAAATGCAATCATTTCCTTCTAATNAGTCCCTTCTTTTTGCCTCTTAAAGAACTCAAGCATAAGCTGACCAATCGTATACTTGTCCGGTGCATCGACTACCTTTGATTCATGCATGCCCATGCCAAATATTTTGTACAAGGTAGTCAATTGGCTCACGATCGGCCGCTGCACTACTCGTTCCAAGTAGACGCGCATGATAGGCTCGCTCAACGCAAGTTGTTTCAACACATCGTAAAGAGCAACCCTTATCGTGAAGCTCCGGTTGGGCAATGTTGGGTCAGCTGGCAATGCCTCGATCTTGCACCCTAAACGAGACTCGACAGATTGCAAAAGCATACATTGACTTGAACGTACTAAAAATGTATATGTTGCTGGATCCTTCATCCAAGTTGCAACCACATCTTGATCAATTCCGACATGCACGTCTCTCATGAAAGCGATGGGTGGCGAAGACCACATGACGACCTCGTGAGGGTGACTTGCTCCGATCGCACTTGTCACCCAAAGACGCACAATATATGCACGAGTCCATGCCCGTATGCAAGTGCCTTCCGGATCAAGCTCGTGAATGACATCCTTCCAAAGTTGCCGGATGCGTGAAGGCTTTTTACAACTAAACACATATGACGGCTGAGCATTCGCACCATCCATGCATGCCTCTCCTGCTAGTAAAAAGAGTGCGGGCAGCATGAGACTAAATGCATGACGCAATGCATCGCTGCTTGCACATATACCCGTAATAATCTGACGCCGCCATTGAGGACGCGCCCGCCAGGCCCGCCAGAAGCCACGTCGACCCACGCATGCCCTAGCAAAACCGAACCAATCGGGCTCCGTGCGATCGCCGGGGCTATGTAACTCTGGGTTGATTGGCCATTCGGTGTACTCGAGAATATCGTTGTACTCCCGCAAGCTCATGGTTTTGCCATTGATATGCACGGCGGAAAATGCTGTCGCCAAATATGTGGTGTACTTTGTGCGGCTTGCGTGAATGTGTTGCGTGACAGGCTCCGGGTCGTTAGCAATGCGCAACATGTAATGTAACACTTTGTCCTCCACGCCACCACATAATGCATAGTGGCATGGATACTCTGTCAATTGGGCGGTGTGACCTTCGTAAAACGGGACCCATCTTGCATCAAACGGTGTGATGAATGTCCATGGTGCCTCGGGATCCAGCATGTTTTCAACGAACAACTTGAGCGCGGCGTGAATTATGTCTTCGGGCCAACGGCCTTGGCGATGCATGGCAAGAGCGAGAACAAGGCCATTGCATATGGAAAAGGCCTTGATGTTGAGAAGGGCAGCCAAGTCGTTTGAAGGGTGCGCGAGTGCGGGTAAGTGCATATGTGTGTGCGAGTATGTGATTCCGGTACTTTCGTTAGTGCACACAGGGTATGTTACTCCAAAACGCTCGTGCCACCAGCGACAAAGCCAACGATAAATACCGTCAACCGTCACAGGGCATTGCTTGGCTGCTTGCCACATAGGGATTGTGCGTACATTTGTGAAGATGTGTTGAATAGTACGGTCTCGATTATTGTTATTAATGGTACATGACATCCAATCTGTACTCGCCTCGCTTTCAAACGCTTGCCATACACCATCTTTAAGAATGATATCGTTCAGAATAATTTCGGGTGCGGAAATCTCTATGCGTGAGCAGAATTGAGGATGCCGCACTGCATTTGGGTCAATTATGTAAAGGTGATTCAGCATGGAAAGTTCGGTGTGCCTCATGGTTGTTCATGTATTTACATACTTGCTACTTTTTAAGTGCTTGCTTTGCTGTTGCCCTCGTCGTGCGCTTTCCTCCGGACTTGCGTGCCTCTTTGGAGGGTGGCGTCTGTAAGGGTGCGTCTGCAACAGGACGCTTCACGTTCGTCATCGCCTTTTTGGAGTTAGGTGCCTTAACAACCGGAAATTTGGTGCAAGGACTCAAGCTGGTCGGGGCATTGACGATCATGTGAATGTAGGAGTTGTGATCATAGAATGCAGGCGGGGCCTGGGCGGCCGCAATGGCCACAGGCATGTTCTTCGAAATGTCCACAAAGGGACGCGCCGCCTGGATGGCATGTTCAACATCGAACAGAACACTGCCCCACACATCGTTGTCAATGTACCGGTTTTTGATGCCGTCGAAGCCCAAGCTCCTGAGGACCAGCGTCAAGGGTTGAACACCCCCAACATTCTTTCTATTTTCGAAATGGGAGGATGCATGGTCGGCATAGCTCTTGGCGCAAGCCTCAAGGGCAAGGCAAAGCTTGCGTTCGAACTCGAATTGGCTGATGTTGAGCAACTCTCTCCAGAAAGGGCCGTCTATGGTCGGTAGCTTCTTGATCCGCCCATTCAGTAGATCGTCGAGCCCTTTCGCGAACTCCACGAATGTTTCGAGGTCCTTGCGACTCTCAAACTCGA
>JGI25908J49247_10000461_pt1 | contig 12392 bp, 16 predicted proteins | sample LauGreSpBDMM15SD_2_FD_49247 | JGI IMG/M metagenome (IMG submission 49247) | reverse complement strand
TATGCCCTTTTGCGGTGCAGCCCAAAGATTTTCAAAAAGCACAAAGGTATGCATGTAGCTTGATGTAAGCTTGAATCTGAACTTCAAAAGAGTGCACCATGGAACTCACCCCGCGCGAAAAAGACAAACTCCTTATATTTACAGCAGGGCTCTTGGCCGAGCGCCGAAAAGCCCGTGGCCTTCAATTGAATTACCCAGAAGCTGTGGCCTACATCAGTGCAGCCGTCATGGAAGGTGCACGCGATGGCAAAACCGTGGCCCAACTCATGAGCGAAGGCCGCAGCCTTTTAACTCGCTCAGACGTCATGGAAGGAATTGCAGAAATGATTCCAGACATTCAAATAGAAGCCACTTTCCCTGACGGCACTAAACTCGTCACCGTGCACCAACCCATTGTTTAAAAGCGAGGCTGCTATGCAACTATTTTCTCGGTTCATCTTTTGTTTGTTTGCACTTTCAGCACAAGCCCATGAAGGGCATGGCATAGAAGGCACTTCCCACTACCACGCAAGTGATGTATGGGGATTTGTGATGGCACTTTGTATGGGTGCTTTTATCTGGTGGCTTAACGGCCGAGGCAAGTGAGGCACGCATGACACCTGGTGAACTTTTAATTGACGAGGGCCAACATGTCCTCAATCCGAATCGACGCACTGTCACTGTTGTAGTGCAAAACACGGGCGACCGCCCTATACAGGTCGGCTCCCACTACCACTTTGCTGAAACAAACGCAGCACTTGGGTTCGATCGTGCAACTGCGCAAGGNATGCGTTTAAACATTGCATCAGGTACCGCTGTGCGATTCGAACCAGGCCAACAAAGAACTGTNGAACTGGTGGACTACGCTGGCAACAGACAGGTGTTTGGTTTTCGCGGCTTGACCAACGGCCCTCTTTTATCCAAATAAATTAAGCGCAAGGAAAAATCCGCATGGCAACGATTGGCAAACGCGCTTACGCTGAAATGTTTGGTCCAACCGTGGGCGACAGAGTTCGCTTAGCGGATACCGACTTGGTCATTGAAGTCGAACAAGACCTCACCTTACGTGCCGGTGGTTACGGTGAAGAAGTGAAATTTGGTGGCGGCAAAACTATTCGTGATGGCATGGCGCAAAGCCAACGGACACGCGATGGCACAGGCAGTGGTGCTCAAGCAGGTGGTGCAGTGGATACCGTTTTAACCAATGCGTTGATAGTTGACCACTGGGGAATCGTGAAAGCCGACATCGGATTAAAAGACGGTCGCATCTTTGCAATAGGTAAAGCAGGCAACCCAGACACGCAACCAGGCGTTGACATCGTGATTGGCCCTGGCACCGAGATCATCAGTTGCGAGGGCAATATCGTCACTGCGGGTGGAATTGATACCCACATCCACTTCATTGCCCCACAGCAGATTGAAGAAGCACTCACCAGCGGTGTGACCACCATGATAGGTGGTGGCACAGGGCCAGCTACCGGAACATTTGCAACAACGTGCACACCAGGTGCTTGGAATTTGGAACGCATGCTGCAGGCCGCAGATGCTTTTCCTATGAATTTAGGTTTTTTGGGTAAAGGGCAATGCCTCTTTGCCGGATGCGCTTCATGAACAGATCGATGCAGGCGCTATTGGCCTTAAATTGCACGAAGACTGGGGGACCACACCCGCTGCGATCGATAACTGTTTGAACGTGGCTGAAGCGACGGATACACAAGTAGCCATTCATACCGACACCTTGAATGAATCTGGCTTTGTAGAAGATACGGTTGCGGCTTTCAAAGGTCGTACTATTCATACCTTCCATACCGAAGGTGCTGGTGGCGGACACGCGCCTGACATCTTGAAGGTGGTAGGCGAAGCCAATGTGTTGCCATCTTCCACCAACCCCACTCGCCCTTACACCATCAACACACTGGACGAACACGTCGACATGCTGATGGTTTGCCATCACCTGGACCCTGCCATTGCAGAAGACTTGGCGTTTGCTGAGAGCGTATTCGTCGAGAGACGATTGCTGCAGAAGATATATTGCACGACTTAGGCGCAATCAGCATGTTTAGCTCTGACAGCCAAGCCATGGGTCGTGTTGGCGAAGTCATCATTCGCACTTGGCAAACAGCTCACAAAATGAAATTGCAACGAGGCAAGTTACCAGGCGACTCCGATAGGCATGACAACTTTCGCGTCAAACGCTACATTGCTAAATATGCCATCAACCCTGCAATTGCGCACGGTATTAGCCACGAAGTCGGTAGTGTCGAAGTTGGTAAATGGGCCGACTTGGTTATTTGGAAGCCGGCTTTTTTTGGCATCAAACCCGCTGTCATTTTGAAAGGTGGCTTCATTGCAATGGCCGCCATGGGTGACCCCAACGCCTCTATCCCCACACCACAGCCTGTGCATTACCGCCCCATGTTTGGTGCATTCGGTGGTGCGTTAGCGCGTGGGTCTCTCACTTTTGTATCACAAGCAGGTTTGGCTGCTGGCATTGGTTCTGGATTTGGTTTAAAAAAGACATTGAGCGCCGTTAAAAACATACGCAACATTGGCAAACGCCACATGATCCACAACGACTATGTGCCGCGCATGGAAGTCGATGCACAAACCTATGCCGTACGTGCGGATGGCCATTTGCTGACCTGCGAACCTGCGCACAGCTTGCCGATGACGCAACGCTACTTTTTGTTCTGATGCTTGCCTGCTCTAAATTAATTGTCGGTGGCAAAGGGCTTGCGAGTGTGTTGCTCAAGCGCGCTAGTTCTGTATCGCTAGATTGGGACGTCAGACAAAAAAGTCGTTTTGAAACTGTCGATTCACTCGGCAGATCATTAGGTGTTTTTTTGACCCGAGGCACAGTGATTCGTGGTGGCGATGTCTTAGTCGCTGAAGACGGCTCTCTCATTCAGGTGAATGCTGAGCCACAAGAAGTGTTGCGCATTACGGCTTGCACCATCCACGGAAGCCCTTTTGATTTGACGCGTGCCGCCTACCACCTTGGCAATCGCCATGTGCCGATTGAATTAAATCCGGATCACCTCAAGATTGAACCTGACCATGTACTAGCCGAGATGTTGCGTGCGATGCATTTGACAGTGAACACGGTACATGAGGCATTTGAACCAGAAGGCGGTGCATACAGCAGCGGTGGTCATCATCATGGACACAGCCATGCAAATGGACACGACCACGACGGGCACGCTTCGCATGAGCACTGACCCTCAATCTCCCGATAAAAACTCTCTGGAAACGCCACCACTTATTCAGCTGATGTGGCTGGCCTCTCCTGCCCTGCCCATTGGCGGGTTCTCTTACTCTGAAGGGTTAGAAGCGGCGATTGACAAAGGCTTGGTGCACGACCAAGACAGCGCATGCATTTGGCTACTAGACCAATTGCACCATTCACAAGCACGTGGTGATATGGCTGTTCTGGCACAAATGGTGATTGCTTGGCAAGCACGCGACACGCAACGCCTCACAGAATTGAGCGAATGGGTCCATGCGACGCGCGAGACGGCTGAATTGCGTTTGCAGTCTGAGCAAATGGGGCGATCGATGTTGGAGTGGCTTCGCAATCAAAATACTGTGGAAGCAGAAATTGTGGACCTTTGCAATGCACTTGTCCCCACCTACCCCCTCACTTTCTCTTTGGCTTTGTCCCTGACTGGTGCACCCATAGAGCAGTGCTTGCAAACCTATGCATTTGGATGGGCAGAAAATATGGTGCAAGCTGCGTTGAAATCAATTCCGCTAGGACAAAATTCTGGACAACGCGTACTTTTAGCTCTGGCACAAAACATTTCAGAAGCAGTTTCTCAGGCATTGGCTACCACTGACGAGACACGTCAAGTGTTCTCACCCATGCTAGCTATTTTGTCAGCACAACACGAAACCCAATATTCGAGATTATTCAGATCATGAGCACACTCCACAACATTGCACAACGCACTAAAAAACTTCCCCCTCTGCGTGTTGGCATTGGCGGTCCCGTGGGTTCAGGCAAAACCACATTGCTTGAAATGCTCTGCAAAGCGATGCGCGAACGTTACGACTTAGTCGCCATTACCAACGACATCTACACCAAAGAAGACCAGCGCCTACTCACCGTCAGCGGTGCATTAGCAGCTGAACGAATCATGGGNGTGGAAACTGGTGGATGCCCACACACCGCGATTCGNGAAGATGCGTCCATCAATCTAGAAGCGATTGACCGCATGNTGGTGGAGTTTCCCAACGCAGATGTGGTNTTTATTGAGAGCGGNGGNGATAACCTGGCTGCTACTTTCAGCCCAGAGCTNAGCGACTTNACGATCTACGTGATTGATGTGGCAGCTGGAGAAAAAATTCCGCGTAAAGGCGGTCCTGGCATTACTAAAAGTGATTTGTTTGTGATCAACAAAACCGACTTGGCACCTTATGTCGGCGCAGATTTATCNGTGATGGAAGCAGACACCATTCGCATGCGAACCAACGCACAAGGGTTGAAGCCTTTTGTGATGACCAATTTGCGTAATCTCACCGGCTTGCAAGATGTGGTGGACTTTATTGTGTCTAAAGGGATGCTTCCGAAGTGATTTTGAACAGCTTAGAACAGCCAGGACAATAACTTCTCCGATTTTCAAGTTGCCAAAGCAATACCCAACCATGTGCGTACCAGACAAGTCGATATACGGTGACCGAGTTCTCCCGGGTTTATCTAGACAATGCTCGGGCATCAAACATATGAGACTTCTACCTTGCCCTTCATCAATCTCCAAGCCCAATCCAAATCAGCCTCCAATTCGCGACGGGCAGCTTGTGCATCACGCTTAGCCAAAGCCTGCATCAAACCGTGATGGTGCAAGGTGCGCGGTGCGCCTTGTTCATTGCTGTGATGGGTAACAGCAATGCGCACATAAGGGCCACTTTGAAGCCAGAGACTGCGAATCATGGAAAGCAAAGTGGGCGATTGTGCGGCCTCGTACAGCGCGAAGTGAAATCGCTGATTGGCTTGTAGTTCAGCATCCACATCACCTGCCGCCAATGCGTTTGAAAACTCTGCATCCGCCTTTGAAAGGACGGTCAATAAATGGTCATCTGCTAGAAGGACAGCCCTTTCAGCCGCATGACCTTCCACTAAAAGACGGGCCCGGTGAATATCGTCGAGTCGCTTAACAGACAAGTGCGGCACGCGAACAGGCTGCTGTGTTGCAGACTCCAGAGCGCCCTCAGCCACCAACCGTCGCAAGGCCTCGCGAACCGGCATCACACTGGTATGAAAAGCATCCGCCAAGTCCCTGATTTGAAGGGTCTGCCCGCCTTGTAGACGACCGCAAATCAGCGAGTCTGAAAGCTCAGCATAAATTTGATCCTGCACCGAATCGCGCGAAACTGGACGCGACACCGGGGTCGGAGACCGCAAGGATTCTGGACTAGGAGCTAAACGTCGGGGTCTGGCCATAGGGCAGTATATCTACGCTTGCTTTGAACATGAAGCATGGCGTATTATGTGATCACATTATGGTGAAAGCATGAATACGACCACATCAGACCCCACTCCCGCTACCAATTCAGGGCCTGCTGTCTGGTTTGTTCAAGTGGCATCGTGGGTGCTTGCCGCCATGGCCCTTGTTGCCTTTTGCGATGTCATTTTGCGCATTGCCGGTCGTCCAATTACAGGGGCTTATGAGTTGACTGCCTTGCTCATGGGCTTGTTGGTTTATGCCACCCTACCCTTGGTCACAGCGCAAGACGAACATGTACGTGCTGGCATTTTGCAGATGTGGCGAACTGCCCCCGCTGGTTTGGGGCGCGCCTTGTTTCAACTCCGCCGTCTTTTGTCTTGCATTGCCTTGGCTTATTTAGCTTGGGCGCTTTTTAATTACATGCTGAGGGTTGCCAAAGCAGGCGATCGGGCACCCTACATTGAGGTACCCTTGTCATGGGTCGCAGCATTTGGTGCTTTGTGCATGGCGCTTTCCGCATGCCTTGTCGTGTGGTCACAACGCCGTGTTGGAGCGACATCATGAGCGCCACCATCATTGCCATGGCCGTCATGCTGGCCTTGATTGCACTAGAGGTTCCCATTGCAATAGCCATGCTAATCACCGGCGTAGTGGGATGCCTCAGTGTTCTAGGGTGGAGTCCCACCTTGTTCTTGGTCGGTGAAACTGCCTTCAGCACCGTCAACAACTATTCGCTCACGGTGGTGCCCTTGTTCATTCTCATGGGCAATCTAATTAACGAGGCCGACATTTCTCGTGAGTTGTACCGCACCACCTACCGCTTTGTGGGCCATCTGCGAGGCGGTTTGGCCATCGCCACCGTGCTGGCTTGTGCGGCATTCGCAGCCATTTGCGGCAGCAGTCTGGCCACATCGGCCGCCATGACTCGCGTGGCCTACCCCGAGATGAAACGCTATGGCTACAGCGATGCACTGGCCACTGGGTGCATCGCATCGGCAGGCACCTTGGGCATCATGATTCCACCCAGTGTGGCCCTCATGGTCTACGGCATCATGACCCAGACCGACATTGGCAAGTTGTTCATCGCAGGTGTGTTGCCAGGTCTGCTGGGCGCATTGTTGTATGTGGGCGCTGTCGTTGTTTACACATGGCGAAACCCTGAATCGGGTCCAGCAGGCGAGCGCAGTAACTGGACAGAACGCTTGCACTCATTGCGCAGTATTGGCAGCGTGGCGCTGTTGTTTGGTTTGGTCATTGGTGGTCTTTATGGCGGCTGGTTCACCCCAACTGAAGCTGCAGGCATTGGAGCAGCAGGCGCGTTCGCATTGGTCATTGCAAGAGGGCGACTCACGCGCAAGATGTTGGCTCAGGTACTTCGTGAAACCGCGGTCACTACCACCAGCTTGTTTTTTATTCTGATCGGTGCTTTGGTCTTGTCCAAATACATCACCATCTCTGGCTTTACGCCGTGGTTGGGCGGCGTATTGCAGGGCATGGACCTTTCGGCCATGCAATTCCTGCTCATCATCTGTGCCATGTACTTGGTGCTCGGCTGCTTTTTGGAAAGCATGTCCATGCTCTTGCTCACACTGCCCATCGTATTTCCCTTGGTGGTTAGCTTCGGCATTGACCCCATCTGGTTCGGTATTCTCATCGTCACGCTCATTGAGGTGGCCCTGATTACACCGCCTGTGGGCATGAATGTTTACATGCTCGCCAGCCAAATTCCATCGGTCCCACTGAACGTGGTCTTTCGCGGTGCCAGCGCGTTTGTGGCTGCAGACGTGATCCGCTTAGGCATCTTGCTTGCCGTGCCAGCCATCGCGCTGTGGTTGCCATCCATCACCTAATTAGCCCCAGAATATTTTTTCCCCTCCGTCAACATCCACTCTAGGAGTTTTCTCATGCTTATTTCACGTTTTCTGCGCCAGTCCTTGTTAATCGCTGCACTTGGCAGCATTGCTTTTGCGACGCAAGCTCAAACCGTTTGGCGCTTTTCTAACTGGCTGCCACCAACGCACCATGTGGTTACAGAAATGATTCAACCGTGGGCCGCCGATGTTGAAAAAGCCACCGAAGGCCGCGTCAAGATCCAAGTATTGCCGGCACTGGGTGCGCCCCCGACCCACTTCGATCTGGTTAAAAATGGCGTAGCCGATATCGCCTTCAGCGTTCATGCCTATACGCCCAACCGCTTCAAGTTCACTGAAATGGGAGAACTGCCCTTCACCACCGATCACGCCGTGGTGAATTCACTGGCTTACTGGCGTACCTACCAAAAACATTTTGCACAAGCCAACGAGCACGAGGGAACCGTGCTNCTCGGCCTGTGGACCAANGGCTCTTATCAGCTTTTCACCAAAGCCAATGCATTGACATCCATGAATGCGGTCAGCGGCATCAAGATTCGTGTTCCTGGCACGACAGTCGAAAAAATTACACGCTCACTGGGAATGGCGCCCATTTCATCACCACTTTCTGAAGCCTACGAGCAAATCTCCCGCGGNGTCATCCAAGGCATGTTCCAGCAAAAAGAAACTGTTGTGGCCTTCAAGATGACCCAGCACATGCCCACCGCATCGTATGTGCCTGGTGGCTTTGCGCATTCCAGCCAGTTTGTTGTGGTGAATTCAGCCAAGTGGGCCGCACTCGAAGCACGCGACCGTGCTGCCATTGAAAAGCTTTCGGGTGAAGCCATGGTGCGTCGCTTTGCTGCTGTTTGGCAAGCCAAGGAAGATGATGCAGATCGCCAGTTGGCTGCAGCTGGGGTGAAGGTCACTCCCGTGGAAGGCGCTCTGTTGCAAGAACTTCGCAGCAAGCTGACTTTTGTTCAAGACGAGTGGCTGGCTGACGCTAGTAAAAAATCGCCTGCTGCCAAACAAGCCCTCGATGAATACCGCGGCCTGATTACCAGTGTTTCGCGCGAGTTGGGTGTGACTAAATGATCAAGCCCTCAGGGGACGACAGTTTTGAACTGTTTGACCTGCGGGTAGAGTGGGAAGGCGATGGTCCTTGCTGGTGCAAGGCCAAAGCCGGAGACCACTTCGAACTGCACGGCGAGCAGTTGCATTTTCCGCCGGGGCAAAGCTGGTCCATTTACACCCTTGCCGCACTTCTGCCCATCCTGCCTGCCAAGCAACGTCCTTGCCACCCCAACGACTGGATGAGCACAGACGCGCGCGTGGCATGCCCCGACCCCAATTGCAAGGCTCGTTTTCTCATACGGCGATGTGGCACAAGGCGTTTCAGCCATGCAGACGTCACCGCAGTGCCTCTAAACACATCGACACAAGATCCTGAAAAAAATCCATGAGCATTTCCACTACCGAGCTGGCACCGAGCTACCGTGCATCACGACTGATCAAAGGCTGCTGGCAACTGGCCGGCGGCCATGGTGAGGTTGATCAAGTACAAGCGGTTTTAGACATGGCCGCTTTCGTCGAGGCTGGCCTGACTACATTTGACTGTGCCGACCACTACATCAATGTAGAGGCCTTGATTGGCCGTTTTCGAAGTGAGCACCCTGCCCTTGCTGCCAGGCTTCAGGTGCACACCAAATGCGTACCCGACTATGACAGGCTAACGTCGTGCGACCGCACATACCTGACCGGAATCATCGACCGCTCACTGGAGCGGCTAGGCGTTGAGCAGCTGGACTTGGTGCAGTTTCATTGGTGGAATCTGGCCCAGCCGGGCTGTATTGAAGCGCTGGGCATCCTGAGTGATTTGAAACGCGAAGGCAAGATAGCTCATCTAGGGTTAACCAACTTCAACACCAAACTAACCCGAGAAATATTGGATGCAGGCATACCGCTGATCAGCACACAAGTTCAGTACTCATTACTCGACAGCCGTCCAGAAAAAGAGTTGATTGCACTGTGTCAGGAACGTGGGCTTCAACTGCTGTGCTATGGCACCTTGGCGGGTGGTCTGCTCAGTGAATCATGGTTGGGTCAACCAGAACCCACTGAACCGCTGGCCAACCGTTCGCACACAAAGTACAAATTGATCATTGAAGATTTTGGTGGCTGGGATTTGTTTCAAGAACTTCTGAACGCATTACAAGCCATCGGCACGAGACATGGCGTAGGTCTGGGTGATGTGGCTACGCGTTGGGTGATTGACCAAGACCAAGTGGGCTGCGCCATCATGGGGTTCACATCCACACGGCATTTGCCAGCTACTCAACGCATCGAAGCCTTGCGACTGGACGCACAAGACAACGCCCTACTAACTCCGATATTGGCTCGCCGCACCGGCCCTGCTGGCGACTGCTACGACATTGAGCGAGACAAAGAAGGTCGCCATGGGCGCATCATGCGGTACAACCAAAATGTGGGACGACATTGATCTAAATGGATGGCAATTTGAAGCATGGTTGGCCATTGCAACATTCGTCAGTTAAATAAACCAACAAATTTTGCATCCGACTCAAGTTTGCTCGATAACGCAGGTTTCGCCCTTCACGCTCTTGTGACACAAGTTCGCAACGAAGAAGTTCTTTAAGGTGAAAAGAGAGTGAGTTGGAAGGGACACCCAGCGCTACAGCCATATCACTTGGATACATGCCATCCTGCCCTGCAACAACCAGCAAACGAAATACGTTCAACCGGTTGATTTGCGCTAAAGCGCAAAGCGCCTTGACAACCCACTGTGGGTCTACTGACGTTACAACTGTGTTCATGCTGAATCTTTGTTACTCTCGAGTTGCAACATGGGCTGTACAGGTAATCGCAAAGTGGCCATCCAACATATGGAAAGCATTGCAGCAGATCCGATGAGTGAATAAATTAGACCACCCCACTGAAACAACAAGCCCGACATCAAGGTTCCAAAGAAGCGCCCTAAGGCATTCGCAGCATAGTAAAACCCAACATCCTCAGCTGCTTTTTCTGAACCTGCGTAGGCCAATACCAAATAGCTGTGAACTGAGGAATTAACGGCAAATGCAAATCCAAACAATCCAAGACCACCCACAACCCACCACTCAAGATTAGGAACGTCGTACCAGACAATCACAGCAATGGCAGCAGGGATCAATGCCAAAGCCAAGGACCACCAGCGCGCGGCTGGTACTTCTCGCGAGAGACCGTCTTCACTGCGCTTGACAATATTGGGAGCAAGGGCTTGAACTAACCCGTACCCTATTGTCCAAGTTGCCAAGAATGTTCCCACCATGGTGAAGGTCCAGCCAACAGAATAAAGAAATACGGGTACTCCCACGACAAACCAAACATCGCGAGCTCCAAAGAGTACAACGCGAGCAGCAGAAAGTGCGTTGAGGCCTTGGTTTTTTGAAAACAATTCTTTGGCTGATTTGGAGGCTTTGCTCTTGCCGATCATGGGAGGCAAACTGCTGATGACGCCGATCAAAATCAAAGCCAGTAATCCGGCCATGGCCAGTAACGACCACTGAAATCCGACTGCTTGCAGTAAAACGCCACCAAGAAAGAAGCCGAAACCTTTCATTGCATTCTTGCTGCCAGTAAACCAAGCGACCCACTTGAACAACTGACCGTTACTTTGGGTTTTGGCTTCAGCCTGCGTNATCTTGATCGCTGACTTGCTGGCAGTTTTGGTGAGATCTTTTGCGACGCCGCAAATACCCTGAGCAATGACCACCCATGCAACAGACATTGCTGCAGTCCAACTTGGATCAAGTTGCGACAAGAGAATGAATCCAACAATCTGAGTCATCAGACCCACAGTGAGCATGCGTGCAATACCAAATCTTGTCGCNAGCCAGCCTCCTATCAAATTGGCAAGCACCCCAGCCGCTTCGTAGAGCAAAAATAACAAAGACAGCATGAAGGGTGAGTAACCCAGTTTGTAGAAATGAAGGAGCACCAGCATGCGCAGCGCTCCATCTGTGAGCGTGAACCCCCAGTAGGCTGCCGTGACGATCATGTAATTTCTAACGGCAGGCACCACGACGGGAAGTTGACGATTGGGTGATTCCATCTTAAATACCAACTGATTCCATGTAGCAGGCCAAATCGACCATACGGCATGCATAGCCCATCTCGTTGTCATACCAGGCATAGACCTTGAGGAGGGTTCCATCAGTCACCATGGTCGACAATGCGTCGATGATTGAGCTGCGGGTATCACGTGCATAGTCAACACTGACCAAAGGACGTGTTTCGTAACCCAGAATGCCGAGCAATGGTCCATTTGCAGCTTTTTCAAAAAGTGCGTTAACTTCCTCTGCTGTGGTCGAACGTTGAAGTTCAAAGACGCAATCGGTCAAAGATGCATTCAGGACTGGCGCCCTCACCGCATGGCCATTCAGTTTGCCTTTGAGTTCAGGGTAGATCAGTGCAATTGCTGTGGCACTGCCCGTCGATGTTGGCGCCAAGCTCACCATAGCGCTGCGTGCTCGGCGTAAATCTTTGTGCGGCGCATCGACAACCAAGTTAGTGTTGGTTGGGTCGTGAATGGTTGTGATCTGACCGTGCTTGATGCCCAAGTTTTCATGAATCACTTTGACAACGGGCGCCAAGCAATTGGTAGTGCAAGAAGCTGCTGTCACGATGTAATCTTTGGCAGGGTTATACAACTGGTGGTTAACGCCAACCACAATATTGAGTACGCCGCCAACTTTGACTGGTGCTGCAACAATGACACGCTTTGCACCGCGATCTAGGTGGCCTTGGATTGTTTCAGGTGTAAGAAATTTCCCTGTGCATTCGAGCACAAGCTCTACGCCCAATTCACCCCATGGAATTTCGGCAGATGTGCCGAAAGAGGTGTAACGAATCCGTTTGTCTTTGATCAGAATGGCCTCATCGCCATCTGGGCGAATGTCGGCTTTCCATTTGCCTTGAACGGAATCGAAGGCCAGCAGGTGCGCCGTTGCAGCAACGCCGCCTTTGAGTTCGTTGACATGAACAACGTCAAGTCGGTTCAATCCTCGGGGGTCATCTTCAGGGCGCTCTGCCGCGCCCATTGCGGCTCGCAAAGCTAAAC
>JGI25908J49247_10000460_pt1 | contig 12392 bp, 7 predicted proteins | sample LauGreSpBDMM15SD_2_FD_49247 | JGI IMG/M metagenome (IMG submission 49247) | reverse complement strand
TAGAAGGAAAATTTTCATCTTTATTTGCCAATAACCTGGGCACTACTGTAATGGATTCGGTGCAGCGTTTTACGGGACTTCCTTTTTTACGAAAAGGCATTAAGGAAACCAAGCAAATTGTAGTTTCTGACGCTGATATTGTTACCAACTCGGTTACTAAAACAACGGGTCCACTTCCNATGGGGGAACTACCATTTGAAGCATTTCAATTCGCCAACAAAACTTTTTTACTNAATGCTATCGATTATTTAGTGAACGANAATGGACTTTTTGAATCTAGAAATAAAGTAGTCGTACTTAGGCTTCTCGATAAACAAAAAGTAGCGGATCAAAAAACAATTTGGCAGTTAATAACTACTGCCGGACCTATTGTACTTTTACTCCTAATTGGCCTTATTGTTTCGTTTTGGCGCAAGAAAAAATACTTATAACGCATATTTATGACCGCATCACATCAGTTGGTTTATTTCATTTTTGCAATTGTACTTGTACTTGCACTCATACTTGATCTTGGACTACTTAGTAAAAAAAATAAAACCATTACAATCAAGCAGGCACTACTTCAAACTTTATTTTGGGTTGCCTTGGCGCTTGGTTTTTTTGTATTTGTTTGGGTAGAAGAAGGTCAAAAAACAGGACTAGAATACCTGAGTGCCTATTTGATGGAGTGGAGTTTAAGTGTCGATAATATTTTTGTATTTATCTTAATATTCAACGCATTTAAAGTAAATGAAAAATTTTATCCGCGGGTACTACTTGTAGGCATTTTGATGGCCATTGTGTTTAGGGTACTCTTTATTACGGTGGGTGTAGCACTCGTAGAACAGTTTCACTGGCTACTCTATATTTTTGGTATTTTCTTACTCTATACCGGATTCAAAATGTTTACGTCCAATGAATCTGAAGAATTTGATCCGCACGACACAGCGATATACCGTTTTTTAAAAAAATACCTACCCCTTTCTGGAACTGATGGTAATGGTAAATATGTAGTTCGCGTAAACGGCAAGCCACAGTATACTACACTATTTGTTGTTGTGGCATTGCTAGCTGTAATTGACCTCGTATTTGCACTTGATTCGATACCCGCAGTGATGGGTATTTCCACCGACAAATTGGTTATTTACACCTCTAATATTTTTGCGGTACTCGGTCTTCGATCTTTGTTTTTTTTACTAAGAGGAGCTGTTTCTAAATTTGATTATTTACAACAAGGTATCGCTATTGTACTCGTGTTTATTGGCGTCAAAATGCTTGGCGAACATTATTTAAACCAGTGGATGGACAAAAACACACAGGTTGTTTTATCGCTATTGTTTATAGTGGTTTGTATTGGTGGGTCCATTGTTTATTCTATTTCTCATAAAAAGAAAGGAACTCCAAAAGATATTACAGACGGATCTATGTCTTAATTTACCTACATGAAATACACAGCAAAAGATATTGCAAACATGCTTGACTTATCTGTAGTTGACACAGAGGGGATAGTTATTGAGCAGCTTTTGACAGATAGCAGGAAACTCGTTTTTCCGGCGCAAACATTATTTTTTGCACTTCCTGGTCCGCGAAGAGATGGACATGAATATATAGAAAGCTTGTATGATCAGGGTGTTCGCTGTTTTGTAGTGAATAGCAGGATGGATCTTTTAAAACAGAAGGCCTATTGCTTAGACGCTGTTTTTTTTGAAGTACCCAACTGCCTCACTGCACTGCAAAAAATTGCAGCCCATCACCGCAGTCATTTTAATATTCCCGTTATTGGAATTACGGGCAGTAATGGTAAAACCATTGTTAAAGAATGGTTGTATCAGCTACTGAGTCATTCTTATACTATTATTAGAAGTCCAAGAAGTTATAATTCTCAAATTGGTGTGCCGCTTAGTGTTTNGAAGATGAACGCTCCCGCAGAGTTGGCTATTTTTGAAGCTGGTATATCCACCACGCATGAAATGGAGCACCTCGCTCCAATTATTAAACCTACCATCGGTGTGCTAACACATATGGGTCATGCGCATGCCGATGGGTTTGCTAGTATGTCCCAAAAAATTCATGAAAAGTGTAGGCTATTTGAAACTGTAGATACATTTATTTATGGTAAAGATCAATTGGTTGAACATATTAATATCGAAGCTAACTCATCTATATTTAAACGTCCTGTAGTATTTTATTCTTGGAGTAGAACAGTGCCAGCAACCATAGTTGTTACAAGCGAAACCAATACCCGAAATTTTACTGAACTGCATTTATTGTATGCGGGCGAAACACATATTATAGAGCTGCCGTTTACAGACAAGGCATCAATTGATAATGCCATACTTTGTATGCTTACGCTACTTGCACTTGGTAAAAACTTTTCTTTTATTGCTAATGGTATGAAGCAGTTAATGCCGGTAGATATGCGCATGCAATTTAAAAAAGGCATCAATGGCTGCACATTTATTAACGATAGTTACAATTTAGATTTTGATTCATTTGTAGTTGCCGGATTTTATTTGCAAGCACAGGCTGCAGGAAGGGCGTCTAGTATCATTGTATCTGATTTTGCAGAAACAGGGGATTCGTCCAAAGACTTATATGCTAAAGTTGCCAAGCACGCTGCAACCCTTGGAATCAAGCGGTTTATTGGAATAGGTAGTCAGCTAAAAAAGAATCAAGCTATCATTCAAAAAGAGTTTTCAGTAACTAATACGCAACTTTATTTTTTTGAAAGTACGACTTCATTTTTACAGCAGTTTCGACTACAAGATTTTTCAAATGAAATTATTTTGTTAAAAGGCGCGCGTGTTTTTGAATTTGAGCGCATAGCAAATTGGCTAGAACAAAAAATGCATGAAACGGTACTCGAAATAAATTTAACAGCACTTGCACACAATGTAAAGCAAATACAAAACGCAATTGGTATACCCACCAAATTAATGGCGGTTGTAAAAGCGTTTTCGTATGGAAACGGAAGTGCCGAAATTGCAAGAACGCTTGCCGCAATAAAAACAGATTATTTAGCGGTAGCGTATGTAGACGAAGGGGTGGAACTGCGAAGGGCGGGTATCCATTTGCCTATTATGGTAATGAGCCCCGACGAGGCTGGTTTTGAAGNCATGGTAGCTTATGGTTTGGAGCCAGAAATATATTCATTTGAAATATACGAGGCTTTTCAAACTTTTTTAAAGTATCAGGGTGTAGAAGGATATGGTATTCATGTAAAAATAAATACGGGTATGAACCGTTTGGGTTTCGAACCTGCAGATATCAATGTATTATCCAAAAAATTAGTTTCTGATAAATGCATGGTTGTTAAATCGGTGATGAGTCATTTGGTGGCTAGTGATGCACCGGAGCATGATGGATTTACGAGGCAGCAGGTTGATGCTTTTAAGCAAGCATGTAACATATTAGCAGAACAAATCGGATATTCATTCATTAAACATATTGCAAATTCTCATGCCGTGCAAAGGCATCCAGCAGCTAGGCTAGACATGGTGCGCGTTGGTATTGGGCTTTATGGCACGAGTACCACTGCTACAAATGGCTTTAGAAAAGTCGCATCATTAAAAACAACCATTGCTCAAATTAGACAGGTGCCCGCCGGTGCATCGGTAGGGTATGAACGTGCTGCTGTTATGGAAAAAGACACCCGTATTGCAACCGTTCGTATTGGATATGCCGATGGTTATGATAGACGGTTTAGCGCGGGAGCTGGTAAAATGTATATTAAAGGGGTTTTATGTCCGGTGGTAGGACTCGTATGTATGGATATGACCATGATTGATGTAACGGAAGTAAAAGATATCTCGATATCTGACGAGGTCGAAATTTTTGGAGAACATATTACGGTTGAAACCCTTGCCAACTGGTCCGGAATTAATATGTATGAAATGATGAGTGGCATTAATGCCCGTGTAAAAAGGATTTACATAGAAGAGTAAATCTTATCTTTGACCCACTTTAATAAAAAGCGACACAATTGAAAGCGAAACATTTAATTGGAATTATAATTGCCATCTTATTTGTAGACCAGGCACTTAAATTTTACATCAAGCTCAACTACTATATTGGTGAAGAGCATCTAGTATTGGGTACTTGGTTTAGGCTTCATTTTGTAGAAAACGAAGGAATGGCTTGGGGATGGAAATTTGGTGGCGATTTTGGAAAAGTAGTCCTTACTTTATTTAGACTTGGCGCTGTTATTTGGGGTAGTTTTTTACTCCGTGATTTTTTACGCAAAGGCATGCACAAAGGTTTTATTATTTGCGCAGCCATGATTTATGCAGGCGCACTTGGTAATTTAATTGATAGTTTATTTTACGGATTAATTTTTGAGCAGAGTGATTATTTTGCACAAAATGTTGCGCATTTATTTCCTGCATCAGGTGGCTATGCTTCTTTGTTTCACGGNAGGGTCGTGGANATGTTTTATTTTCCCATTATTACCGATGGACATTTTCCGNCCTGGTTTCCTTTTTGGGGNGGNGAAAGTTTTGAATTTTTTAGACCCGTCTTTAATGTAGCAGACGCATCTATATCTTTAGGCGTTTTTATACTCCTAATTTTTCAAAATAAATTTTTCCCAAACCCTTTGCCAGAGAGCAGTTCAGACAATACTTCAGACAGTGGTTCAGACAATACTATTGCCGGTAGCGAGGGGTAATTTCTTTTCAAGGTTTGAAATATTTTCAAGTGTTGTGTAGGCAATTTTTTCCATCGCTTCTACGGTAAAAAATCCTTGATGTCCGGTAATGAGTACATTGGNAAAACTCATTAACCGTTGAATGGTGTCATCCTGAATAATGGTACTAGATAAGTCTTTGAAAAATAATTTTTCTTCCTGTTCGTACACATCCAATCCAAGGGCGCCAATGGTCCCGTTTTTTAGCGCATGAATAACAGCTTTTGTATCTAATAACCCACCTCTTCCAGTATTAATAAGCGTCACTCCTTTTTTGCAATACCCTAATGTTTCGGGATTGATGATATGTTTTGTTTGTTCATTAAGTGGGCAGTGTAAAGAAATAATATCGGCGCCTAGCACCTCAATTAATGGCGCATAAGAAACGCCAAGCGCTTCCATTTCTTTATTGGCGATTAAATCAAAAGCAGTTACTTCGCATCCAAAACCAAGCATGATTTTACAAAATGCTTGCCCAATATTGCCAGTACCAATCACACCTACTTTTTTACCATGCAAGTTAAATCCGAGTAATCCGGATAATGCAAAATTTTGTTCCCTAACGCGGTTATAGGCTTTATGTGTTTTTCTGGTAATGGTTAATAAAAGTGCAGTAGCATGCTCCGCCACCGCCTCTGGTGAATAGGCGCCCACCCTGCATATGCTTATGCCGGCCTTTTTAGCAGCCTCAAGGCTTATATTGTTAAATCCAGCACACCTTAGGGCAATGGTTTTAACCCCAAGCTTCTCAAGCCCCTCTATAATGGATTCGGAAGCCTGATCATTGACAAATAAACAAACAGCTTGGGCCCCTGCCGCTAGGCTTGTGGTTGCTGGCTCTAAGGCCTGCGTAAAAAACACCAATTCGTGTCCAAATGCTTGATTTGCAGACTCGAAAAATTGGATGTCGTAGGGCTGGGTAGAAAAAAAGGCAATTTTCATAGGGTAAAGGTAAGTCCTTGCTTATATTTATTACCTTTGCAGCCTTGAAAACAGGTCTGTAATTGCATTACAGAACCGATTAACCCACAAAGGTATGCGTGTAAAATATCCAGAATTCCAAGGCCTTCATTTGCCTAGCATTGAGCAGTCAATTTTAGCTAAATGGAAAGAAGAAGAGGCGTTTGAACAAAGTGTGCGTTTACGTGAAGGTAGCACTCCTTTTGTATTTTATGAGGGTCCACCTAGTGCCAATGGAATGCCAGGTATTCACCACGTGATTTCTAGAACTTTAAAAGACATGGTTTGTAGGTATAAAACCATGCAGGGTTTTCAGGTAAAAAGAAAAGGAGGTTGGGATACGCACGGACTTCCGGTAGAACTTGGTGTTGAAAAAGAATTAGGCATCACAAAAGAAGATATTGGTAAAAAAATATCAGTAGAAGCATACAATCAAAAATGTAGAGAAGCCGTGCTTCGTTACAAAGACAAGTGGGATGAGATTACAACTAAAATGGGATACTGGGTAGATTTAAATGATCCGTATATCACTTTCGAAAATGATTACATCGAAACACTATGGTGGATTTTAAGCGAACTATATAAGAAAGGATATTTATACGAGAGTGTAAGTATTCAACCCTATTCTCCTGCTGCAGGAACGGGGCTTAGCTCGCACGAATTAAACCAACCGGGTACTTATAAAGATGTAAAAGATACGTCTGCTGTTGCCATGTTTAAGGCGTTAGCCACCGATGCAAAAAATAAATTTTTACTGGATGCGGCAGGTGATAACGAAGTATATTATTTAGCATGGACCACTACGCCATGGACACTTCCATCTAATTTAGGATTAACTGTAGGGCCTAATATCGAATATGTATTGGTTAAAACTTTTAATCCTTATACGCACGCGCCAGTGCACGTAATACTTGCTAAAGCCTTGCTATCAAAGCTTTTTAAGCCAGAGGGTGAAAATGGAGATTTTGATAATTATAACGCCGAGCAAAAATTATTGCCTTGGAAAATAGTGTCGCATTTTAAAGGAGCAGATATTGAAGGTGCGCAGTATGAACAACTCATGCCATCTGCTGCTAATAGCATGGAAGCGATTGAGGAAATAACACCGGGTGCAAAACCTTTTAGAATTTTAGTAGGTGATTTTGTTACAACAGAGGATGGAACAGGTATCGTGCACACTTCGCCAGCTTTTGGTGCAGACGATTACCGTGTTGGTCAAAAAAATAATATTGGTATTTTAACACTTGTAGATAGAGCCGGAAAATTTGTAGAAGGTGTTGGTGAATTTAGTAATCGATTTGTAAAAAATTACAAAGACGATTCTAACTATGTTGACGTGAACGTTGATATCTGTGTTAAACTTAAAAAAGAAAACCGTGCGTTTAAAGTAGAAAAATACGAACATAGTTATCCGCATTGTTGGAGAACAGACAAGCCTATTTTATACTATCCNNTNGATGCTTGGTTTATAAAAACAACGGCCGTTAAAGATCGTATGGTGGAACTTAATAAAACCATCAATTGGAAACCTAAATCTACAGGCGAAGGCCGTTTTGGAAACTGGCTTGAAAACATGGTGGACTGGAATTTAAGCCGAAGCAGATATTGGGGAACGCCGCTTCCAGTATGGCGCACAGAAGACGGTACCGAAGAAGTTTGTATTGGATCTGTAGAGGAATTAAATGCAGGCATCAAAAAAGCAAACGAAGTACTCGGTGGTAGCGTCAATCAAAATTATTTACACGGTGGTATACTCGATTTACACAAGCCATTTGTAGATGATATTGTTTTAGTGAGTGCATCTGGTAAACCGATGCACCGCGTTTCTGATTTAATTGATGTTTGGTTTGATAGTGGCGCCATGCCTTATGCGCAGTGGCATTATCCTTTTGAAAATAAAAACCTTGTAGATAAGGGACAAGCATTCCCTGCCGATTTTATTTGTGAAGGCGTGGATCAAACACGTGGATGGTTTTATACCCTTCATGCAATTGGCGTGATGCTTTTTGATAGCGTTGCTTATAAGACTGTTGTGAGTAATGGATTGGTGCTAGATAAAAATGGCAACAAAATGAGTAAGCGCTTAGGTAACGTTGTTAATCCATTTGAAACCATTGAAAAATATGGCGCAGACGCTACACGCTGGTACCTTGTAACCAATGCATCTCCTTGGGATAATTTAAAATTTGATGAAGCGGGGATTCAAGAAGTACAACGTAAATTTTTTGGCACACTATACAATACCTATCAATTTTTTGCACTCTATGCAAACGTTGATGGTTTTTCTTTTGCTGAGCCACCAGTGCCACTCGCAGAACGTCCAGAAATTGATCGTTGGATTTTATCAAGTTTGCATTCACTTATTAAAAAAGTAACGGATGCGATGGATGATTATGAGCCAACTGTTGCAGGNAGAGCNATTGAATCTTTTGTTGATGAGCAACTNAGNAACTGGTATGTAAGATTATGTAGAAGAAGATTTTGGAAAGGCGAATATGAGCAGGATAAAATTAGTGCCTACCAAACCTTATATGAGTGTTTAGAAACTGTGATACAATTAACGGCTCCTATTGCTCCGTTTTTTAGTGATGCTATTTTTTCAAACCTAAATAGTGTAAGTGGTAAACATCAAGTTGCCTCTATTCATCATGCAAATTTTCCGGTGGCAAATGACGCCTTCATTGATGCTGCACTCGAAGAAAGGATGCAGTTAGCCCAGGAGGTTTGCTCACTCGTGCTTAGCCTTCGTAAAAAAGTGAATATTAAAGTGCGTCAGCCACTTCAAAAAATACTCATTCCGGTGCTAGAGCCGGCCATGCAGGACCAACTGATTTTAATTCAGGATTTGATCACCGCTGAGGTAAATGTTAAAGAAATTGAATATTTGACCGAAACGGAGGGAATTATTAAGAAAAAGATAAAGCCCAACTTTAAGGCCCTGGGTACTAAAATGGGGGCTAAAATGAAAGCAGCAGGAGCAGCCATTACTGCCATGACTGCTGCTCAAATTGCAACCCTCGAAAAAACAGGTGAAATTCTCTTATCTATTGAAGGTGAGGAACTTAGCATTGCATTGACCGAGGTTGACATAAGTGCAGAGGATATTCCAGGTTGGAGCGTTGCCAGCAAAGGCAGCCTAACTGTGGCCCTCGACATCACAATTACGCCGGATTTGCAACAAGAAGGCGACGCTAGGGAGTTTGTAAACCGTGTGCAAAATATTAGAAAAGACAGCGGTTTTGCCCTTACAGACCGTATATTCGTGACCCTTGAGCATTGCGACAGGCTTAAGGAGTCAATTGTTAAATATAACGACTATATTTGCCGCGAAATTCTAGCTGATTCTATCAATTGGGTAGACAAGGTTGCAAATGCAACTGAGCTCGACGTAAATGAGAATTTGCTAAAAGTTTCAATAACTAAACAAGCATAACAACAAGAATATGGCTACAAAGAAACCAGCCCCAAAAGCAGCACCTGCTAAAAAAGTAGCAGCTCCCGCTAAAAAGGCGGCTCCGGCCAAAAAAGCAGCACCTGCTAAAAAAGTAGCTGCTCCTGCAAAAAAAGTAGTTGCTCCTGCAAAAAAAGCTGCACCTGCTAAACCTTTAGCACCTGCCAAGAAAGTAGTAGCGGCCGTAAAAAAGGCCGCGCCCGTAAAAAAGGCCGCTCCTGCGAAAAAAGTAGTACCTGCAAAAAAAGTAGCAGCGCCAGTAAAAAAGGCAGTACCTGCTAAAGTTGTAGCACCTGCTAAAAAAATTGCAGCGCCAGCAAAGCCAGCGGTTCCAGCAAAAAAAGCGGTACCTGTTAAGGCAGCGCCTGCGCCTGTTAAAGCAGCAGCACCCGCAAAAAAAGTGGCGGCTCCAGCTAAACCAGCAGCACCTGCAAAAGCTGCAAAGCCTGCAAAAGTTGCATCGGTTAAAGCGGTAAAACCACCTCCTCCAAAAGTTATTGTAAAAACGGCACCTGTAAGACCCGGTGGTAAAGTGGTATTACCAAGTAAGCCGATTCCTAAAATAGCACCTGCACCAGTGGTAAAAGCAAAACCAACACCACTTCCTCCAATGCCTAAAAAACCGGAAGTGAAATTGCCACCTGCGCCGCCTAAAAAGCCGGTGAGAAAACCATTAGAACCTATTAAGGATGTAAAATTACCAAAGACAAATACAAAGTCTAGCGTGCCTTACAGTCCTGGATATACACCCTTAGAAAAAAGAGTTCAAATTGTGACGAGAAGTACGCAAACACTGGTTAAATACAGCGATGCAGAACTTAACGAGTTTCGTGAGCTCATCAATAAAAAATTAGAAGCNGCTAAAAAAGAGCTTGTATACTTGCAAGGTTTAATTACCCGTAAAGATGAAATGGGTGGCGACAATGACGATGCACGTTACATGACCATGGAAGATGGTAGTGTTAGTATGGAAAGAGAGCAATTGTCTCAAATGGCTAGCCGTCAAATTACATACATCGACCATCTCGAAAAATCAATCATGCGTATTGAAAGCAAAACATATGGTATTTGTAGAGTAACTGGTAAGTTAATTGACAAAGCACGTTTACGCGCTGTACCGCATGCTACGCTTAGCTTAGAAGCTAAATTAGGACTAGTAAAACCAAGTCCTGATCAACAATAAATTTAGATCTTGATCTATAAAAAAAAGGGCTGTCTTAATTAGATAGCCCTTTTTTTATGTGTTGATTTATTTTACTTCTATTATTTTACCTCTTGCATATCAATAAGCCTTTTGTATATACCCCCCTTTGCAAGTAAGGCGTCGTGCGTACCGCGTTCTGCAATTTCTCCTTTTTGCAACACAATAATTTCATCGGCGTGTCTGATGGTAGATAGTCTGTGGGCAATAACAATGGAGGTTCTATTTTGCATCATTTTATTGATGGCGTCTTGCACGAGTCTTTCACTTTCTGTATCGAGTGATGAAGTGGCTTCATCTAAAATTAAGATCGGTGGATTTTTTAAAATAGCCCTTGCAATGGTAATGCGTTGACGTTCNCCGCCACTTAGTTTNCTACCTCTATCTCCAATATTTGCATCGTACCCATCTTCTTTGCTTTCGATAAAGGCTGCAGCGTTGGCCACGGTAGCTGCGGCTGTAATAGCTGCTGGGCTTGCTGTTTGGACGCCTAGGGCAATATTTTGTGCGATGCTATCATTAAATAAAATAGGCTCCTGTGTAACAATACCCATGGCAGCTCTAACGCTTTGTAAACTATAGTCTTTGATNTTGATGCCATCAATTAGNACCTCACCTTCCGTTACGTCATGAAAACGCGGAATCAAATCTGCTAAGGTNCTTTTNCCAGCACCNGANGAACCCACNAGTGCTACTGTTTTTCCTTTTTCAATAATGAGGTTGATGTTTTTTAAAATGGTAGCATCGTCGTAAGAGAAACTTACATTTTTAAACTCTATGCGCTCTGCAAAATTCTCTAAAATTTTAGCATTAGGCTTGTCTTCTATGGCAACAGGCGCTTTTAAAATCTCTTCAATTCTTTCGATAGCTGCACTTCCTCTTTGCGCGTTATAAAAAGAACTGGATAAAGATTTTGCAGGATTAATGATTTGCGTAAAAAATAAAATGTAGGTAATAAAACTTTCTGGTCCTAAACCTGCTTGGTTATTTAATACGAGTCTTCCCCCAAACCATAAGATGCAAGAAAGTACAATCACACCTAAAAATTCGGACATCGGCGATGCCAAATCTTTTCTAAAATTCATTTTATTGCGGATATGATTGAGCGCATTGTTATTGTCTAAAAACTTTTGTAGTAATATTTTTTCGGCATTGAAAGCCTTGATAACCCTTAGTCCCCCAAGGGTTTCATCTAAAATCGATAATAGCGTGCCTAGCTTTTCTTGGGACGTTGTTGATTGTTTTTTTAAACTTCTACCAAGGCGTCCAATGACAAAACCGGTTACCGGAAGTAGCACGAGTAAAAACAAAGAAAGTACGGGGCTTAGGAAAACCAAGAAAATTAAAATGATTAAAATGTTAAGTGGATCTTTAATAAGTCCTTCTAGGGTACTCATCACACTCCATTCAATTTCGTTGGCATCGTTACTCATTCTACTAATAATATCACCCTTACGTTGTTCTGTAAAATAACCAATAGGAAGGTCTAATAATTTTTTATACAAATCGGAACGAAGCGTTGTCATTACATAATTGCGCATAGGNGCTAGNACNCTAAAAGACAAATAGGTAAATAAATTTTTAAAGAAAATAGCGGTAATAATAATACCACAAATAGCACCAAGTGCATACACGGTTCCTTGTTCAAGTATGAGTCTAGANATAAAATATTTAAGGTAGTTTAAAATGGTTCCGGCAGATAAGCNNNCGCCCGCCATAACAGGTTTAGCTGTGATGAGTTTTTCGGTGCCAAANAAAAGCTGTAAAAATGGAGCCAACATGGCCAGCGAAACCAGCGAAAAAAGGATGGACAGCAGGTTAAACACCACGTAAAGGACAATATTCCTTTTTTGGGTACGGAGGTAAAACAGAATTCGTGAAAAACGCTTCATAAATGATAAAATCGTTAAAACAAGGCAAAGTAACTAATTTTACAGCCAATTAAACGCAAAGAACATGGAGGAAGGAAAACGTCAACGTCAGGTAGCAGGAGCAATACAGGAAGAAATGAATGATATTTTTAGAAGGTTAAACCTTTCTATGATAGCCGGTGGTATGGTTTCCATCTCATCCGTGAAGGTGACGCCCGACCTATTAGAGGCGCGTATTTACTTAAG
>JGI25908J49247_10000439_pt1 | contig 12641 bp, 17 predicted proteins | sample LauGreSpBDMM15SD_2_FD_49247 | JGI IMG/M metagenome (IMG submission 49247) | reverse complement strand
TTCTCGCGGTTCCACAGCCCACGAATCGGTCCCGAACCGACCGAGGCAATTAGCTCCATGCCGGGGCAACGCTGCAAATACGCAGGTTCCTTGCCCCCCTCGGGGATAACTTCGGGGTACAAGTTAACCATGCGTGCGTCAGCCGCGTTGGGGCTACGCACCACATAAGATGACCCTAGAATCGGTGTCTTCATAGTTTAGGCAACGGTAGCGCCGTTGTTGGACACAATCCACCAGTCGGTGCCGAGGAACTGCAAGAGCACGCTATGACCTATGGCATTAAACGTAATGGTGGTGCCGTTGCCAAAGTTGGTGGGCGTCAACACGCCCGTATCGCCACCTGCGGCTTCGGCAACATACACAATCGCCTTGAGCTGCCCCGCCACGCCATCAACCAACGTCAGAGCATTGCCCGCGCCGGTAGAAGTGAACGTTGTAGTCAGCGTCGTAATATTGACAGCGCCGGGACCGGAAAGCGCCTGCACGCTACCCACTACGGCACCCGCAAAGGTCTGCGTGCCAGTAAACGTCTGTGCCGCGTCAGTGCGCGCGATTGACGCGCTCGTAGACGGGAACGTCATTGTCGTAGCGTCGGTACCGGCAAACGTAACGGAGTTGTTAGCCGTCAGCGTCTTGCCATTGGCAATCGTCAACGTTGCGCCGGTTGCCGGAGCTGTGAACGCTACTTTGTTGATGCTAGTAGCCGTAGCCACACCAAGCGCCGGCGTGACTAGCGTAGGGCTAGTGAGCGTGACGCCTGTAAAAAGATTAGTGTTAGTAATCTTTTTGGTCAGGTTGCTTTGAACCAACACAAACGCATCCGCGCCCGAAGACGAGGACGTAGCCGGAAGGTTAGAAATGGTGATTTTAGTCGCCATAGTTAGAAATTCCCGGCGTAAATGTTGTAGCGGTTGCGCCGCGCTATGAGGCTATACGGCATAGCCATGAGATCACGCGGATTATTGATACGTTTCAAGTTGCGCTTGCTGTACATAGCAACCCGGCGCACTTCAGGCGGCGGCTCTACGTTGAACTCGGGCGCAAGCTCTAATGCCAAGTTATAGCGAAACGCTCGCAAGTAGCCCGGCGGAAACTCCAAGTTAGTGTTCAGCGTCGTGGGGCTGTCTAACGGCTGAACGGAAATAAAATGAAATTCTAATTGCCGGTTAGGTACTGGATATACCGACAGCGTAATGTTGGGAAATGTGTTGTTAACAAACAGCACTTGCGGATACGTGCTTTGCACCGTTTTAACCGCAATGTTGTTGTATTGCAACTGGTTAATAAACTTGATGCCGTACGACACGTTAGTCGTCGGATCGCGGAAAAACGTCGAATCGTCAAGCAAAATGGGCCTTTTAGGCGTGCCAGGGTTGCTATCTTCTAAAGCAATAAAATTATCGTTTTGCGTGCCCAAGGGTTCAGGCGCTTGAGTGCCTAGCAACAGGGCAAAATCGCCGCTCGGGCCTAGCGTCTGTATTCTAGCGCCAGCAGGCCAATAAAAAATTTGATCCTGCGTGCAAAAAACAGCTAGGCGTTCAGTGTCCCAGCTATCAATCATTTGATTTAAAGCTACTAGATTGTCTTGGTAGACGGCTTCGGGAAGCACGTTGCCAGAGTTAACTAGCCCCAACAATCTGTGCGCACCGCTCAGTAATTCACGTGTTGTAACCATAAATCACCTTAAATCGGGGGCATGTTAAAGGTTGTGTTTGTATTTGGTACGTTATCGGTCTTGTTAACCGGCAACGGCTGAATGTTCGTACGGATCAAACTATCAAGATCGGCGCGCAAATTAGCAATAATTTCGGGCTTGACCTGCGACCCGTACTCGGGCGCTAGCTCCATTGCCAACGACAGCTCTAGCAAACGCTGGTAGCCCGGCGGCAGGTATTGCGTGGTGACAAGCATGGCGTAGTTGTCAATCATCTTTTCGGCTTTAATAAAGATGGTCGCAGCCTGCCCTGGCGTCGGGTATAGTAAAATTTGTCCGTAAGGAACATTAGGCCGATACAAAAGTTTAACCGGGGTTCCTGACGTAGATTTAACCGAAATGTTAGTCCAATACGGCTCTGTAATGAGCGCGATCGGCGTATCTACGCCGTTGAACCGAGTAAACGCGCCAACGATGCGAATAGGTCTGGTAGTAACAAAATCAGCCGGCGGGGACGTGCCGGGGTCGTTGCCGATAGTGTACGTATTTTGCCCATTAACGAGCGTAAACTGCTCGGCCTGTGTGCAGAAGTAATACTGCGGGTTGGCCGAAAACGAGTCGATAATAGAGTTCAGACTGTAAAGCGAATCTTGCGCTTCATCAGCCGTCGTCGTTTCGCCAGACGCTAATACGCCCAACAACCGCAAGGACTTGTTGATAAGGCTTTGGGCTGTTACAGCCATTGTTTAGCCCTCTAGGCTTCAGCCGCTACTGCCCTGCGGCGACGCTTTAACTGGTTTGGTTCCGGCGACGCAGCAAGCTCATCCTGCCGCGCCGCCGGTTCCAAGGGATCATACTCCTCCCAACCGTGTTCGTGGTCCATAGCCGCCTCTACAGTTGAGATGGCGATTTTTAGCCCGTGAACCGGGTGGCGAAGATATACGTTCATAGTTACGGCAACAGTCCGTAAGCCTGAAACCGCGACTCAAGCTGAGCAACGCGAGTCTGGAGGTTTGCAATCACAGCCAACACCGTGTTGCCTTCGTTCTTAGTGACGAAGCCAAACGGGGTTGATTGAGTCAAATCCTGAATCGCAAAGTCTGCGGTAGACGGAGCCGTAGACGTGATTGCCGTAAGCTGGGTCGTAAGAGCCGCACCTTCAGAAACCGGCGTCGTGCCGAAAAATCCGACCGTACCGCCCGCAACGCCAATCACTGCACCGTCAAGCTCGGGGTCCGAGAACGCAACACCAACCGCCTTTGTATTAGGCATATTAATACTCCTTCAAGAAGTGCCCCCAGCGGTTTGACCCGCTGGGGGCGTTGCTATTACGAGATGCGGTAGCAAGTCCAGGCTGCGTCGCCGGTCTTGCGAGCGCGGAAGTGAGCCGACGTACCGTCAGCAACCACCGCAGCGCCCACAAACGTCCAGCCCGTGCCCGAGAACGTCACGTCGTTTGCTGCGTTGTCACCGAGGTTAACGCAGAAAAAGTCAAACGTGCTGCTTACACGTGCGCTCGACACAGCGGCGTCCACAAGGGACGCAGCCGCGACCGAGTACGTGCCGGCATCCGTGCCGCCCGAATCCACCGAAAACACGCCGTTCACAAGATCGGCGACAACGATGGTGCCCGTGCTGCCGGCGTACGCCGTCACCGGACCGAGAACACCCATGATTGGCTCGGCGGCATTGCCGACGCCAACCTGATAGCCACTAGTACCGTTAGGAAGTGCCATATTTAGTTACTCCGTGAATAAAATTAAGAATCAGCCCCAGATGCGGCAGGCCATCTGCGGACGAATCACCGAGAAGCCATACAGCACATCAATACGGCAGGGCATACGGTCGTTGTTGATGTCGTACTGACGGACAACGCGCATGGAGATGCCGTTGTGAACCTGACGCGACGCCAAGTCAACACCCTGCGGGAGCAGGAGGTCGGCGGTGGCAAACGTAATCGCATCCTTATGGTACACAAGGTTCTGAGCGTACTGGCCAGAAGCGGCACCCACGTAGGTCACGACATCACCGGCGGTCGGCAGCTTGCTGACCGTGGCGAGGGCGTGCGTCGGGCCGTACACAGCCGGCAGGAACTCAACATCGACAAACTCGGTCGCAGCCGAGGTCACGGTGTTTCGCACCACGAACTGCTGGAGCGCACCAGTGGACTCGCGGGTCTGCGGGTTGACCGCATACACGCCAGCAATGGTGAACACGTCGCCAGGCACCAAGGTCAAGCTATCGGTCACGTTGTCGAGCGTCAGCTTGCTGGCGCCATTGACAAGCGTGGTCTTCACGATNGGGGTGTCCGCGCGCGAAGCCGAGCCGTTGGTGTGCTGCTTGATCGACTGAGACATGTTGATCTCGTCGTAGCCNAGGATGCCTTCGCCCATCATGCCGTTCTTGAACTGGCGGCTGATCGAATCAACCGGGTTGAACAAGCCCTTCATGCCTTCGACGAGGCCCGCGTTGGCCGCCGGGTTGACGGTGGCGTAGCGCGGAGCCATAACCGCAGCAGCTTCGTTCAGCTTCTGCTGCGCCTGCAACAGAACGAGCGAGGTGCCGGGGGTGACGCCAGGCGTACCGACCGTCTGGAACACGTTCTTGTACGAGCTTGCCACGTCGGCGTCGATGCTGGAAGCCAACTGGCTGATACGCGGCTTCAGCACACGGTCAGCAAAATCGTCCAACTGAAGGGCCATTTCGGCGCTGGTGAAGTTGATGCCGATGTGCTTCTGGGAGGCGACGGTGAGCGTGGTGAACTGCTCATTGTCGTCCTGAACCTGAAGCGCAGCGCCGTCGGTCACAAGAGCGCGATCCGGCAAACGGATGCGGAGGGTCGAACCAATCTTGGCACCTTCGACAGCAAAGCTGTCGTCGTACTGACGGTTGATGTTACGGGTGATTACGAGGTTGTTCTCCAGGATTTCCAGAGCCTTCCGCGTAATCATGTCAATAGTAAGAAGGGTATTAGCCACAATATGTCTCCAAAAAAGAAGTTAGCGGGTACGCCGCGCTTCCCACTGCTTAATCTGTCTCAGACGCTCGGCGTCGATCCACTCCGACGTGCTCATGTCCTTGACTGAGCGTGGGTCCGTCGTGTCTCGGGCCGGCGCGCCTACGGTTTTAGCCGTCACAGGCTTAATCGGCGGGGGCGCATTGGTTGTTCGTTTAACTGGCGGATTGTCGGCCAATTGGACTTCAATCCTACCAATCTCCTTGGCTTGCAGGTAGGGCAACAAACGGGAAATACGTTCAGCTTCGCGGGGGTTGGAACCTAAGTAGTATGCTACATCGGGACCAACATCCGAAGCCTGAATCGTCTCAGCCATCACGGTCGTGATCGGCAGCGATCGGTTGTACACGACCTGTTCAAAGTCGTCGTACTTGTCAAAAGCTACTTCTTCACGTTCCTTATAGGCCATCAACAGCTCGCGCTGCTGCCGATCTGCCTCACGTTTAGTTAACATTTCCTCGGCTTTGCGGATAGCTAAAGCATCCGTATAAGCGTCGGGGTCAACGTCCCGGTCAGGCAGCGTGGCGGGCGTCTGAGTCTGAAACTCAGGCGCTTTTAGCGCTTGCTCTCGCTCCCACTTGCGACGTTCCCGTGCAAGCCTCTTGCCTACCAGCGCGTCGAGCTCCTCTTGGGAGAACGTTTTGGCAAGCTTTCCTTCCGGCTGTTCTGCCTCTTGGGCAACAACTTCGGGTTCCGGTGCTGCCGTAGCTTCCGGTTCCGGCGCGGGTACTTGGTCCGCTACAACTTCGTTTTCAGACATTGTGATTCCTTACGAATCCCTGGTGAACCGCACCAGTACAGATAAAGCATAGTCTGTTGCGCAAAAGAGTCAAGTTACTTGGCGGCTTTAGCAGCCTGCCAAGCGGCAACGACACCAGCGGTATGCACGGCAGCGCAGATCGCTTTGACCTTCGGGTCTTCTTTGCTGAAGTCCGCGCCCGGCTCAATTAAGTGCCGATGAAATGAACTGCTGATTTGCTTGCCGTCTTCGATGATAGCCGTTTTGGTGCGAACTTGCACCACGCCATTTTCAACGACCTCAACCAAATCAACCTTTACAACTTTTTCCAAAGACATATTTATGCTCCGTGTTATCCAACTAAGTTATCCCACTTAGTATTAACTTGATATAAACGATTGTACCGCAACGTTCAATCTAACGGTCGCGCCCGTGCGGTTATAAATGCGAATGGCTCTGGAACTCTCGTTGCCTCCACCGCCAATCTGCACGCCAAGTTTACCGTCGGTGGTAGTAGCTAAAGCAGGAACAACACCGTCCGCAAGAACATCAACTTCTACGTTAGAACCGACGGTAATCGCCGCATAAGCCTGCGCGTTACTGTTGACGTTTGATTGCGCATAAAACGTGGCAAAGTTATTCGCAGAGGTTGCAACGATGTCACCATTGGTCGGCAACGCATGAATAATAACTACGCCTGCAAAGGGGGTCGTTGGGGACGTTGCGCCGCCGTCGCCAAAAAGATCATAAAACGCATCGTCAGCAACACTTAGCCATCCACACGGGGTCTGAGAATGTTTAGTTACGACATTTTTATANGTTACCGTTGGTAATTGACCATTTTTATTGTTAGTTAAAACAGCAAATTCAGTTCCATCAATAACCGTGTAAGGCGACCCCGTTATTAATTTAATTGTGCCCGCGCCAACATATCCAGACGGGGCATAAAGCCTACGCTGGTTGTCACGCAAAACGGTGTATGTGTTTAAGCCACCGTCATTAAAAAATGTAAAATTATTTGCGCATCCAGTTTGTGTGTGTTCAATCGTTAAGTTTTCGCAGGATTGAGCGAAGAAAATTTCCGGCGTTGTTGAAAATAGATCATTAAACGTGCATGACTCAAATGACAAATTGTTTATTGCATTTGCACTAACAACCGCGTCAGTCATGGCGGCGCTAACAGAAAAAGCACAATTATTAAACGCAATGTCGTAAATAAGCGCGCTGTTTAAATCAACAACGTGTTGCGAACCGCCAAATGTCTCCGCTGACATTGCGTCAAACGTAATGTGATAAACGTTGCTGCAAGTGGTGTCAAAATAAACTGGCGCTTTAACAGTGTTGCTTACCGCAACTTCAAAGTANAAACTTGAGAAATAAATGTGGCCAATTAAGCTGCCCGCAAAATACAAGGCGGATTCGCCAGCGGACCGAATATCTGCCGTACATTTTTCAAACGACGAGTACAACATTCCGTAGGTAGGGTTAACAGACAACGGATCGCTTGACTGATCAATCTTAAATCCGCCGTAAGAATTTTGTACCGCGACGTTTTCAAATTGGCACAAGTTTGATCCGCTAATGTGAAACCCGTAGCTTGTTCCGCCTACGTTCAACACATTGACGTTTTTGATCGTAGAGTAGTGCGCACGCCACATGAACACGGTGCCGCCAAGGTTGTTGGCATCAACCGTAAAGTCAGAAAACGAACATTCCGCAAATTGCGCAATATCAAACACCATGTTGGTGCCGCCAGACTTTTTAATAATCGTAGCGTTCCATCCGTCGCCAAAAAATCGTTGGCGCGAAGGATAAGAAATTGAATGACTGCCTACTGTCAAATACGTTCCGCGAGGGAAGTAAACCGACTTGCCGGACGCAATAGCAGCATTAATAGCGGTAGTGCTGTCCGCAACACCTGTCGGATCGGCCCCAAAATCTAGCACGTTGACGGGCGAACCCTCAATCATGCTGTAAGAAACTTTAGTAAGTGCCATTTTTTTTCCTTACGATGTTGTCTGGTAAAAACCTGATATTTTTATAAGGTTACTTGCGGCGCCCGTGTTAGTGCTAGCTATTACGGTTGCCGCACCAGTACCGCTGACTGACGGATAAATAACGGTTCCTGAAGTTAACATTTGCCATTGACCGCCACCAACTAACGCAGTCATGTTGTCAATAAACATACCGCCGCCGCCGTTGGTGCTGCTTGTAAATGGCAAACCGTTTATTTGTTCGATGTATCCACTTGCGGTAGTTTCGCCGAATTGCAAACGCACAATAAAAAATACAGAATTGCCAACTTTTGTATAGTGGCCCTCTTGTACTGCATAAGACAAATCACCATTACCACCTGAGTATGTAAGTGTAGGCGTCCAAGTGCCTTCTTCGTAATCATCAAGCAGTTCGCTTGTGCCTGTGCCTGATGTGGCAGAAAAGTCGATGCCTTTTCCAGATGTGGCAATGACTACGTTATCGGATACTTGAATCTTACCTACAACATCTAATTTTTCAGCAGGGCTAATTGTGCCAACACCTATACGGCTATTTGTTGCATCGGTGTAGAACAGGTTTGCATCTGTATCACCTTCAATCCGCACGTTAAACACTGCACCTATCTCGTTAATCACCAGATTGGTTGTGCCGATAATCATCTTTTCTGTCAATGCACCAGCAGTCGCAGTCTCAAAGTGAAGTTGGCCTTGTTCAGCAGTTGAAGTGGGGCTAAAAATAGATGCGTGAATTAGACCATAGGCTTGTTTGTTGCCTGCTGAATCTTCACCATTGAATTTAATTTCCCCTAATGTGTCAGAGGCTGCTGGTGTTGCTGAATCTCTGTATAGATCAATTACGGGGGCAGCTGTTGCACCAGCGTCTGTGCTAGTCAAGGTCATGCTTAAAGCAGCCACTGCACGACCCGCAGTCAAATCAGATACAGCAACCTTAACAGTTGCGCCTGATTGAACAATTGGCAATACTTCTGTGCCTGCAAGCGGGGTTGAGGCACTAGAAAGTTGAGATATTTTCTTGTCTGCCATGATGACCTCGTTACGCGTACATTACTTCAATTTTTGAAGTAAACGGCGGCGCTTCAGAAAACGTAAGTATGTTGTTCGCAACGGCGTACGTGTTTTTCTGCTGGTACACGCCGTTGATATAGATGTTTGTGGCTATTTCAGTAACCTGTACAGGCAGAGTGTACGCAACTTGGGAACCCGTGCCCGTAAAGTTTGCGGTATTAACCGGAACAAGGTTTTGCAACGCAACTTGCTTGGTTACGTTGTTTTGAACGATTGCCGTTAGTTCAGTGTAGGACAGCGGCGTCGTTGCAACCGGAAGTTCTGAAATTTTAACAATAGACATGTTTGTTACTCCAGCAGCAATTGGCCGCCGTCCTCCTGAACCAAGTTGTCACCCGCTTCAGTCAGCAAGTTGCCAACCGAAGCTCCGCTGTCGCGCGTGCCTGAAAACAACGTTGCGACGGCTCCAAGGCCAATCGCTACGCCGTTTCGCAGTGCAACACCCCAACTCATCGGATGTTAATAGGCTTGGCGTACACGTCGCCGCTATCCGCTACACGGATTGCACTTACTAGCCAAGGCGCGCCAGTGCCCTGCGGCACAATGAACGGAATCGGCGTAAACGCCGGAATCGGGGTGCTGGAGGTTGTCGCGGTGACGCCCTCACCAACTACAACGTAGGCCGGGGTCGTTGACCAGATGACAACGCCCTGCGGGCCAGACTGCCAAGTCGCCGTGGAGCCAGCGGTGCCCGTGTACGCTACCGTACGACCGGGGTATACGGCATCGGCCATCGGATTAAGAAGTTCCATGTTCTACCCTCACGCTAAGAAGCGCAGTTTATAAATGGTCGTAAGATACAACGTCAGTATCTCATCAATCAAATTTTGTAGAGGAGTATCCTCTTTACTACAAACCGTGTAACGCATTTCCTCAAGCGTCTTCAGCTCGTCCTGCAAAAAGTCGAGCACATTGTTCGTCTTTTTAGCCGACTGTAGCGCAATTGGGCCAATTAGCCCGCGCCGGCCTTGATACGCCTCAGCAAATGCGTCCGATAGCTTAATAACGCCCTCATAAAACTTTTGCAAAGCCTTATGTTTTGCGTAGTTACGGGTGTTTAAATGCGTCGAATGGGCAACATCCCGAGCTAAAAAGATGTGCCCAATAAAGACTTCACAGCTCATTGTGGTGGTGCTCCCATGCCCATTTCAGGCGGCATCGGCGGCGGGGCTTCCATGCCCATCTCAGGCTGCATAGGCGGCGGCGCCCCCATGCCCATCTCAGGCTGCATAGGCATCTCGCGCTCTGCGCTAGGCGACACAAGCTCGCCATTATTCATCATACCGGCCAAAGTGCCCATTATGATGTCCTGAATCTGCTCCTCACTCAAACCGCTTTCAACTGCCTTGATGCGATCGGTCTCAGCGCCATACGCCTTGACCTCGGCTTCAAACTCCTTGATCTGCACCTCGCGGGCTTCCATGGACTGCTGCACGCGCTGAAGCATGCTTTGCATCATCTGCATTTCTTGCCCCATAGCCTCCATTTGCTGCTGGGCAGCCTGGAGCGCCGGATCGTCTTCGTCCGCCATTAGTTTTGGATCAATCGTCTTAGCCAGCCGTTTAGCAATTTCTTGAGCACCAGGCCAGTCCATGTTCTTAACAAACAAGTCGCCTGCAACTTGCCACAACGCCGGATTGGCTTGCAGAATTTGCCCCATCGCGTCCATGGCTTCCTGACGCTTGGTCGCGTAGGACGGGCCGGTCGTGACCGCAACGTCGTACTTACCGACAGACGGGTTGTAAATCTTCTCGATCACAATGCCCGCATCGTTCGTTACCCGACGGACAGGCTCAGTCTGCATCGGGTTGATCTTAGCCGTCGCGGTTTCTCCGTCAATGCCGATAATTCGCGCAATACGCTGGGTATCGTAAATCTTCGGAATCAAATCAACGAGTTGGCGCGTCCCATAGCGAATAGCCCGAGCTAAGTTATCTACAAAGTGATATGTACCTGTGTCGCCTTGCCGTTCACGCGCCAAAATGGCCCGACCCGTGCGCTCATTGGACCGTATACCGAGGCTGGCATCGTACTGGCCGGTGGCGGCCTTGATGTCGTCGGCAGCGCCCATCTTTGCTTGGATTAAGCCTGTCTGGGCGAGCGGTGGCGGGGCACGTTGTGGCAGCGGCAGGACTGCGCCCTGCCCGTCTGTCACGTCGGGGTTAACTTCTAAGTACGGCCAGTTCGTCGTGTTGGCCGTCTTCCATTGCTGTTCGTAGCCTTCAAATTGGCCGCCGTAGCCGATAAACGGCGCCTTGGGCGCCAAGGCCAACATCTCTGCTTCCTGCGACACCCAGTAGTTGTACATGCGCTGGGCGTCCTTGGCGTTACGCACAAGGCCCGACACGTACATGCGGCCTTCAACTTCAAACTCGTTACCGATCACACGAATAACCGGAATCCATTTGCCAAGCCACTCGCTTTCTTCAAGCATTTCGTAGCCGTTGGTCTTGACCCATTTGACGCGTTTTACGTCNACTTCGCGCTTGCGGATCGGCTGAAGGCCAAGCATTTCTAGNTCTTTCGCTTCAGGCGACCCTTCAAACGCTGTTTGGCTGCCGGCGTACAGATTTAACGTCTCTTTACTGTGTTCTTTGTAGAAATACTCAGCAATTCGGACGGTATCTTGGTTAATCCACTGCGAAAGTGCCTGATCGCCAACACCGCGCTGCAAAACCGACGAAATTGGCTCTGCATCCGGGTACGCACGCTCAAAATCGGCCTTTGGCATGTCTTCGGTAATGAAGCACCACTCCGCATCCGCCCCGCAAGGGTCTTGGATGGTCGGGTCCATGTACACACTGAAGCTATTTCGGATGCGGCCTATGCGAAGGTCTTGATCGAACGTGTTTTCGTCGCAGTATTCCGTCAAAATGCGGAAATACCCTTCGCCATAGGTTACTTGGTTGTCGCACGCGGTGTCGTAGGCAACATCCGCATCCGAAATGTACTCAATGTGACGGACAATTCCGTCAAAAACCTCTGCTACTTCAATGTCGGCCTTGTCATCAACCGGAATAACCTTACCAGCAGGGCGATTCTGACGCTGATCGTTGGTCACTTGCCGCACGTGCTGCGGCAGCTTGTTGATGGTCAGGCACGGACGCGCGTTGACCGTCTGTCCTTGCACTGAGCCGCGCGTTGCCAACACGTCTTGGGGCCACTGCCACTGATTGTCCGGCGATCCTGCCATAAAACGCAGGTCATCCAGCTCGTCTTCTCGGCTGTCAGAGTACGCCGAGAGGGCCATAGTAAGGCGCGAGCGCGCCGTGGCCAGTACATCGGCTGGGTCGCGGGCGGCCTTGCCCCGATTAGTCGGCGTGTTGGCGACGCGAGCGGCGCCCCTAAGCCCTGTAGGGTCTTTTGCCATTATTTGCGCTTCTTACCTTGTGCTTTACGCTTAACCGCATACGCAATCGCCACAGCCTGTTTTGGCGGCTTGCCGGCTTGCATCTCCGCTTTGATGTTCTTGCGGAACGCGCCTTTGCTTGTGGACTTAACGAGCGGCATTAGCGAGCTCTCCCCCGGCTGCGCATCGGCATAGGCGAGGGGCGGAAGTTCGTCGTTGTGCGGATGATGTCCCCAGACACGCGCCGGGGCGGCATCGGCATCCGGGGCTGCTGGGCAGCCGAAGCAGAAGGTTGGGCCAACATTTCGCCAATCGTAGCGCGTTTGGAAACGCCCATAGGGCCGTATCGCATGATTACTTCCTCTTTTTGGCCGTTTTAGCCGATTGACGGAACGCTTTAGCGGTCGGTGCGCCTGCGGCGCCCGGTTTGCGCATCTTCTCACCACTGCCGGCTGCAATGCGAGCCCGCTTAGCGTTAATGTTACTGTATAAGCCTGGTTTAGCCACATTTCCACCTTTTTAGTGACGCTCTTGCTCGTTCGGCTGGCCCCTTGGCATTAGCCACCACACCCTTCATGCGCGCACAGAACGACTTTTTACGCCCTGCGTCCGCCTTAGTCTTGGGACTGGGCGCGGGAGCCTTCAAGTTGCTACCCGTAGCGCGGTTGTACTTGGCCCGGCCCTTGGCCGTCAAGCCCGCGCCCTGAGACACCGACTGCTTCTCCCCACGACCGACCGACAGACTGACCGACTTGCGTGCCATCAGGCTCCCATCCAACTGCTCGCCATGCCGTTGCCACCCT
>JGI25908J49247_10000438_pt1 | contig 12663 bp, 8 predicted proteins | sample LauGreSpBDMM15SD_2_FD_49247 | JGI IMG/M metagenome (IMG submission 49247) | reverse complement strand
GTTCGTGGCGCCCGCGAGCATAATCTTAAAAATGTCTCACTTGATATGCCTCGTAATTCATTAATTGTTTTTACTGGTCTTTCTGGATCTGGAAAATCATCACTAGCCTTTGATACTATTTTTGCCGAAGGACAGCGGCGTTATGTTGAGTCTCTCTCTGCCTATGCTCGACAATTCCTTGGGCAGATGGATAAACCAGATGTAGATTTTATTGAGGGATTATCACCTGCAGTTTCAATCGATCAAAAATCTACCAATCGAAATCCACGCTCCACTGTAGGAACAATCACGGAAGTTTATGACTATTTAAGATTACTTTTTGCTCGGGCTGGTAAACCACACTGCCCAAAGTGTGGCAAGGTGATAGCAAAGCAAACTCCACAAAATATTGTTGACCAAATTCTGCAGATGCAGGAGGGTAGTAAGTTTCAAGTTCTTGCTCCAGTTATTAGGGCGAGAAAAGGTGAATTCCTTGATCTTTTTAAAGATTTTACAACACAAGGCTATGCCAGAGTGCGGGTAGATGGCACGGTTTATGCAATTGCCGAGGTACCTAAGCTAAAGAAGCAAGAAAAACACACAATTGAGGTTGTAGTAGATCGATTAAGTGTTAAGGCAGAGAGTAAATCTCGAATTACAGATTCTATAGAGACAGCGCTTCGACTTGCTAGCGGGTTAGTAATTCTAGATTTCGTAGATCTTAAAGCCGGCTCTCCAGATAAAGAGAAATCTTTTAGCGAGCATATGGCATGTCATGAGTGTGAATTATCTTTTGAGGAGTTAGAGCCAAGATCCTTCTCTTTTAATTCACCCTTTGGTGCATGTCCAGAGTGCTCTGGCATTGGTACAAAACTTGAGGTTGATGAGGATTTATTAATTCCAGATGATTCGATCTCTATTTATGAAGGTGCAATTGCACCCTGGTCAGGAGGGCAATCTTCTGAGTACTTTCTGCGACTACTAGAGGGATTGGCAACGGATCTAAAGTTTTCACTAGATAATCCTTGGAAAAAACTTTCAGAAAAAGTTAGAACTGCTATTTTGCATGGCTGGGATTATGAGGTACATGTTAAATATAAAAATAGATATGGTCGAGTTCGTAATTACACCACTGGATTTGAGGGAGTAGTACCTTTTATTCACCGCCGCCATGCAGAGACTGATAGTGATTTTAGTAGAGATAAGTATGAAGCTTACATGCGTCAGACCCCCTGCCCAGTATGTAATGGCAGCCGCCTAAAACCTGAAGTTTTAGCGGTTACATTAGGTGGGAAGAATATTGCGCAAATTTGTGAGTTTTCAATTGCTGAGTGTGAGGTATTTCTAAAAAACATATCTCTGTCTGCTCGTGAGAAGAAGATTGCCGAGCGAGTATTAAAAGAGGTAAATGACAGACTCAAGTTCCTGCTAGATGTAGGTCTTGATTACTTATCTCTTGCCCGCCCTGCTGCAACACTTTCAGGTGGTGAAGCACAACGAATTAGACTTGCTACCCAAATTGGCTCTGGCTTAACTGGAGTTTTATATGTTTTAGATGAACCAAGTATAGGTTTACACCAACGTGATAATCGCAAATTAATTGAAACTCTTACCAAACTTCGCGATCTAGGAAACACCTTAATTGTGGTTGAGCATGATGAGGACACAATTCGAACCGCTGACTGGATAGTGGATATTGGACCAGGTGCTGGCGAGCACGGCGGCAAGGTTGTTTCATCTGGCAGTTATGAGCAATTGATAGCAGCAAAGGACTCTATAACTGGAGCTTATCTATCTGGAAAGTTAGAGATTGCAATTCCAAAGAAGCGAAGAGTGATTGATTTAAAGAAATCATTAATTGTTAAATCAGCTAAAGAGAATAATTTACAAGATATTGATGTCACCTTTCCACTTGCAGCCTTTGTTGCTGTTACTGGAGTTAGTGGATCTGGTAAATCAACCTTGGTAAATGATATTTTATACTCAGTCTTGGCTAATAAATTAAATGGTGCCCGGATTGTGCCAGGCAGACATCGCACAGTTACTGGGCTAGATCAACTTGATAAAGTTGTTCATGTTGACCAATCACCAATCGGTAGAACACCTAGATCAAACCCTGCAACATACACCGGTGTCTTTGACAAGGTACGAGCGTTATTTGCTGAAACAAGTGAGGCGAAGGTACGTGGTTATCAGCAAGGCAGATTCTCATTTAATGTAAAGGGCGGTCGATGTGAGAATTGCTCGGGTGATGGCACCATCACAATTGAGATGAATTTCCTACCTGATGTTTATGTGCCGTGTGAGGTTTGCCATGGCGCAAGGTATAACCGGGAGACTTTAGAGGTTCATTACAAAGGTAAAACTATTGCTCAAGTTCTTGATATGTCTATTGAAGAGGCAAATAATTTTTTTGAATCAGTACCTGCTATCGCAAGATTTCTAAAAACTTTATCTGATGTTGGGCTTGGCTATGTCAGGCTCGGACAATCAGCACCGACACTCTCAGGAGGTGAGGCACAGCGGGTAAAGCTAGCAACTGAATTACAGCGCAGATCAACTGGGCGAACTATCTATGTGTTAGATGAGCCAACAACTGGTTTGCACTTTGAAGATGTCCGTAAGTTACTTCTGGTGTTAAATAGATTAGTAGATACTGGAAATACCGTAATTGTGATTGAGCATAATTTAGATGTAATCAAATCAGCTGATTGGGTTATTGATTTAGGCCCAGAAGGCGGTTCAGGTGGTGGCTTAGTAGTGGCGCAGGGGCGTCCTGAAGATATTATAAAAAATAGTAAGAGCTATACCGGAAAGTTTTTAGCTCAGGCATTAAAGAAGTAAGTTATGGCTGACCCGCAGAGTTATCGCCCAAATAATTTGCCAACAGATCCTGGTGTTTATCGATTTTTTGATAAGGATGAAAAGGTTATATATGTAGGTAAGGCTAAAAATATTAAGAATCGCCTTAATACATACTTTGGCAATAACTTACAAATAAAAACTAGAAGAATGGTAAATACCGCTGTTCGAGTTGACTGGACAATTGTAAATAGTGAGGTTGAAGCACTTCAGCTTGAGTTCACTTGGATAAANCAGTACAACCCAGATTTTAATGTTCAGTTTAAAGATGATAAGTCATATCCACACCTGGCGATTGACNTAATCTCAGAGTTTCCTCGNCTATTCATCTCCCGNGCTAAGAAGGTTGCTGGAGTTAAGTATTTTGGTCCTTACTCACATGCCTGGGCGCTAAGAAGTACATTTGAGACTTTAATAAAAATATATCCAGTTCGTACATGCAGTGAATCTAACTTTAAATCTGCAGTGCGTAGTAAGCGCCAATGTTTATTAGGTGATATTGGAAGATGTGCCGCTCCTTGTGTTGGTTGGGTCACTCCACAAGAGCATAAGAAATTAGCAAATGATCTGGTTAGATTCTTAGAGAAGTCACCAGAGGAAATAGCAACCCGGATTGAAGAGGAAATGGGTATTGCATCAGCAGCACAGGAGTATGAAAAGGCGGCAAAGCTTCGGGATCAACTAGATGCGATTAATAAAGCCTTTGAATCTACTGATCGGTTTTTGAATGAAAATATTGATGCAGATGTGCTCGCAATCCATGAAGAGATAACTCATGCCGCGCTCTCACAATTTACTATTGTGGCAGGGCGAATTACTGGTTCTAGGTCGTGGGTAGTCGACCGAGCAAATCTATTAGAGGATGAGGCAATCATCGCTGCAATGTGTGGAAAAGTTTATGGCGAAAATAAGCCACCTGCTGAAATTTTAGTTGACCTACTACCTCAGGATTCATCGGTTCTAGAACAATGGCTTACCGTTCAGCGCGGTAAAAATGTTTCATTATCGCAGCCGGTACGGGGTGAAAAATTAGAGTTAGTTCAAATGGTCAAGCGAAATGCTCACCAGACATTAATTCAATATTTAAGCAAGCGGGCAAATGATGCGGCGGTAAGTGGTAGCGCACTTGCTGAAATTGCTGAACAACTTGAGCTGGCCGAATTACCACTTCGAATTGAATGCTTTGATATTTCAAATATTCAAGGAACAAGTATGGTGGCATCTATGGTTGTGTTTGAGGATGGTCAACCAAAGAAGAGCGATTATCGAAGATTTTCGATTGCAGATGATGCTGGATTTGATGACACCAGGGCGATGGCTCATGTAATTACAAGACGCTTTAAAAGATATTTAGATGAAAAAGATATTGATGTCGTAGAGGCGGCTGTACAAGGGGCGCAGCGACCAAAGTTTGCATACCCACCGCAGCTAGTAGTAGTCGATGGTGGTAAGCCACAGGTAAATGCCGCAGCAAAGGCATTACGGGAGTTAGGCATTACCAATGTCGCACTATGTGGTCTAGCTAAGCGGCTAGAGGAGGTTTGGTTACCAAATAATAGTGAGCCAATAATTTTCCCAAGGCATAGTGAGGCCTTATATCTACTGCAGAAGGTAAGGGATGAGGCACATAGATTTGCAATAAATTTTCACCGATCAAAGAGATCAAAGATAATGTTGGAGTCACTTTTAGATGAGGTAGATGGATTAGGTGAGGTAAGAAGGAAATCCTTACTAACACATTTTGGCTCGGTAACTGCATTAAAAAAGGCTACCTCTGAGGAGCTNGCGGCAGTACCTGGTATTGGTATAAAGATGGCAAAAACCATTATGGAGCAAGTAAATAACCAAGGGGTAGCATTAAATATTGATATGCAAAGCGGTGAGATTTTAGATGCTTGACAGGTAGTAGAAGATACAGGTGATGAGTACAAATCCAAGGGTTGTTTGCCTAGGTGGTGGGCATGGCCTGGCTGCAACATTGGCCGCAATGCGCACTTTAACCAATCAAGTAACTGCAGTTGTTACTGTGGCAGATAATGGTGGCTCCTCTGGCAGATTACGTGCTGAATTTAATTCATTACCCCCTGGGGATTTACGTATGGCACTTGCTGCCCTTTGCGCAGATGATGAATGGGGAAAAAGTTGGGCGCAGATTATGCAATACCGATTTACCAGCTCAGGTGAGATGGATAACCATGCAATTGGAAACTTACTGCTGACCGCACTTTGGGATCGTGATGGTGATCCAGTTAAAGGATTAGACAGAGTTGGCCAACTGCTTAAGGTGGTGGGAAGAGTTCTACCAATGGCATTAGAGCCACTTGATATTGAGGGAAAATTTGTAAGTAGATCAGGCAGTAAATTAGTTAGAGGGCAGGTAGAGGTAGCGGCTGCAACTGGCAAAGTAGAGGAGTTAAAGCTAATTCCCAGCAAACCAAAAGCGACACCGGAGGCCTTAGATGCACTACAAAAGGCAGATTGGATAACAGTAGGTCCTGGCTCCTGGTTATCTAGTGTTATGCCGCACTTTTTACTAAGCGAGCAGGCTAAACAGATACAGCAGAGTAAGGCTAAGAAAATAATGATTTTTAACTTAAATGATTTTAACTTGCCAGATAAAAATACATCTGATGAGTTCTCAGGCTTCTCACTTGAGGCACATTTGCAATTAGTGCTCAATCACACACCTGATTTAAGTATCGATGTGGCCCTAATAGACAAATCATTAGAGGGATTAGAGCCTAAATTTGAGAAGTTAGTTGCAAAATGTGGCGGTCGAGTTATGGCATTTGATCTGGCAGATAGTAAAGAATCTTTCCACCATGATCGGGAGAAATTAATTTCCGCTTTCGCCCACATTTTTAAGTAATACCTGCTTAGATAACCCCATTAAACGGTTAGAGGAGAATTAAATGGCAATGACTGAAGCGGTTAAAGATGAGCTAAGTAGGCTATCTATAACCAAGCCTTGTTGTCGTAAATCTGAGGTTTCTTCACTGCTCAGATTTGCTGGCGGCCTTCATGTAGCCGCTGGAAAGATAATTGTTGAGGTTGAATTAGATACTGCGCAAACAGCCCGCCGGTTGCGTAAAGATATTGCTGAGGTCTTTGGACATGAGAGTGAATTATCAGTTGTCTCCGCTAGTGGAATTCGCAAAGGCTCTCGCTATATTGTTCGAGTTTTAGCAGATGGTGATGCACTTGCTAGACAAACTGGATTAGTCGATGCAAATAATCGACCAATTAGAGGATTGCCTCCACAGGTTGTCTCTGCTGCAATTTGTGATTCAGAGGCTGCTTGGCGCGGTGCATTTTTAGCACATGGTTCCTTAACTGAACCTGGTAGATCATCTGCACTTGAGATTACCTGTCCTGGACCTGAAGCCGCTCTTGCTTTAGTTGGCGCCGCCCGTAGATTAGGAATAACTGCAAAGGCGCGCGAGGTACGTGGTGTAGATCGAGTTGTAATTCGCGATGGTGATGCAATTGGCGCACTGCTGACTAGATTAGGCGCGCATGAAACAGTTTTGGCATGGGAGGAACGGCGAATGCGCCGTGAAGTGCGGGCAACTGCAAACAGATTAGCAAATTTTGATGATGCAAATCTACGCAGATCAGCTCGGGCTGCAGTTGCTGCATCAGCAAGAGTGCAGCGCGCAATGGAGATTTTAGGTGTTGAGATTCCTGACCACCTAAAGGAGGCAGGAGAACTTAGGGTCAATCATGGGCAAGCGAGTTTGGAGGAGCTTGGCTCTCTTGCAACGCCGCCAATGACAAAGGATGCAATTGCAGGCCGAATTCGTAGATTACTTGCGATGGCTGATAAGCGTGCTCGCGAATTAGGTGTACCAGATACTGAAGCCAGTATTAGTCCTGATTTATTGAACTAATCCGAAGATAATTTCCTGATAAGATAAGCACCTCACAACGTTGTGGTGCTAATTTTGATAAAAATATTAATTATGGTTTAGGCGGGAATTTATATGTTAAAAGTCGGAGTTAATGGATTTGGCCGAATTGGCCGAAACTTTCTAAGAGCATCCCTTGAATCAGGCGCAAAATTTGAGATTGTTGGTATCAATGATCTGACCGATAATGCAACACTTGCTCATCTTTTAAAGTATGACTCAATTTTAGGTCGATTAAAGATGCCGGTAACTTTCACCGAGAGCACAATCACTGTTGGTGGTAAGAGTATTTCGGTAAGCGCTGAGCGTGATCCAGCAAATATTCCCTGGGGTAAATTAGGTGTTGATGTTGTTGTTGAATCTACTGGAATTTTTACTAAGGCTGCCGATGCGCAAAAGCACATAACTGCAGGGGCTAAAAAAGTAATTATTTCAGCACCTGCAACCGATGAAGATATAACTATTGTGATGGGTGTTAATCACGAAAAATATGACTCTACTAAGCACAATATTATTTCAAATGCATCTTGCACTACTAACTGTTTAGCACCAATGGCTAAGGTTTTAAATGATGAATTTGGAATTGTCAGGGGCTTGATGACCACAATTCATGCTTACACAAATGATCAGGTTATTTTAGATTTCCCACACAAGGATCTGCGACGCTCTAGAGCTGCTGCACTCTCTATTATTCCAACCTCAACCGGAGCTGCAAAGGCGATTTCATTAGTACTTCCAGAGTTAAAAGGAAAATTAGATGGGTATGCATTACGAGTTCCAGTACCAACTGGCTCTGCAACTGATTTAACAGTTGAGTTGGCAAAAGAGGTTTCAGCTGNAAAGGCGATTTCATTAGTACTTCCAGAGTTAAAAGGAAAATTAGATGGGTATGCATTACGAGTTCCAGTACCAACTGGCTCTGCAACTGATCTAACAGTTGAGTTGGCAAAAGAGGTTTCAGTTGAACAGATAAATGCCGCGTTAAAGAAGGCGAGTGAGGGTTACCTTAAAGGTTATTTAACCTATACCGAGGATCCAATTGTCTCTGCCGATATTGTTACCGATCCAAGTTCATGTATTTTAGATGCTGGATTAACAAAAGTTATTGGAAGTACTGCCAAGGTTGTTGGCTGGTATGACAATGAGTGGGGTTATTCAAATAGATTGGTTGATCTAATCCAATATATTGGCAAGACTCTATAATTTAGATGGGCATAAAAACACTTTCCCAATTAGATCCACAAAACGCTCGGGTAATTTTGCGCTGTGATTTAAATGTTCCAATTAAAGATGGTGTTATTACTGACGATGGACGCATTCGTGCCTCCCTTGCCACAATAAATAAGCTGCTTGCAGGTAATTGTTCAATTGTGATTCTTGCCCACCTAGGTAGGCCAAAGGGTGAGCGCAAAATTGAATTATCATTAGCTCCAATAGCAAAACGATTAGGTGAATTACTTAAAATCGAAGTTAAGTTTTCCAGTGCAATCACTGGCGTAGCTAGCCAAGCACGAGCATTAAAAAGTGGTGAAGTTATGCTTCTTGAAAATATTCGTTTTGAATCTGCTGAGACTAGTAAAGATGAATCTGAGCGCTCAGTATTAGCAGCAGAGTTAGCTACCTATGGCGACATATATATTGGCGATGGCTTTGGCGCTGTGCACCGTAAACATGCATCGGTTTATGAATTGGCTAAATTATTACCAAATGCTGCGGGCGATCTTGTTTGTGCTGAGGTTGATGTACTAGAAAGGTTAACTAAGAATCCAGATCGACCATATGCAGTCGTGTTAGGGGGAGCTAAGGTTTCAGACAAGATTGCAGTTATCTCTAATCTCTTAGAGAAGGTCAATGTAATTGCTGTTGGCGGTGGAATGGTCTTTACCTTTCTAGCCGCCCAAGGTAAGCAGATTGGCAAATCATTAGTTGAGCCAGAATTAATTCCAACGGTAAAAGAATTACTTCTCCGAGCTGATAAGTTGGGAATTAAGTTTCTGCTACCGATTGATATAGTTGTTGCACCAGAGTTTTCCGCAGATGCTAAACCAACCTTAGTCTTAGCTGATGCGATACCTGCTGATCAAATGGGTTTAGATATTGGACCAGCCTCTGCTAGTAACTTTGCTGTCGCAATTGCGCAATGTAAAACAGTTTTTTGGAATGGACCAATGGGAGTTTTTGAGTTTGAAAATTTCTCACATGGTACAAAGACCATCGCAAAAGCATTGACTCAAGTTGATGGAATGGCAGTTGTCGGCGGGGGAGATTCAGCAGCAGCGGTTCGTAAACTAGGCTTTGCAGATAATGAGTTTAGTTATATCTCAACTGGTGGGGGTGCATCTCTTGAGTATCTTGAAGGAAAAGATTTGCCTGGCCTAGTCGCTTTAAGTAAGTAAGGGAGAGAAATGCGTAAACCTTTGATTGCCGGAAATTGGAAGATGAATTTAAATCATCTTGAGGCAATAGCGGTGACTCAAAAATTAGCCTATTCACTAGATGATCGTGATTATGATGCTGTTGAAGTGGTTGTTATTCCACCATTTACAGATATTAGATCTGTGCAAACTTTAATTGATGGTGACCGCTTGCGTTTACTTTATGGCGCTCAAGACATATCAACAGCGCAATCTGGTGCATTTACTGGAGAGATCTCAGGTGCTATGTTGGCAAAGCTTGGCTGCACTTATGTATTAGTTGGTCATAGTGAGCGCCGAACAAATCATAAAGAGGATGATGAACTACTCAACCGAAAGATTAAGGCAGTATTTGCAAATGAGTTAAAACCAATTCTTTGTGTTGGGGAGGAGCTATCGGTTAGAGAAGCGGGTACTCATGTGGCTTATGTTTTAACGCAATTACGAAATGCTCTTAAAGGATTACACAAACCTGATTTAAAGAAAATTGTAGTTGCTTATGAACCAGTATGGGCAATTGGAACTGGCAAGACTGCAACCCCTGAGGATGCACAAGAGGTGTGTGCTGAAATTAGGCAAGAGCTTCGTAAAATTGGCAGTGATGAGATTGCAGATAATTGTCGAATTATTTATGGCGGTTCCGTAAAATCAATTAATACCTTGGATATTATGAAAGAGCCAGATATAGATGGGGCGTTAGTAGGGGGAGCCTGCCTTGATCCAGAAGAGTTTGCGCGGATATCTAAATTCCATAGAGTGCTAAATAAGGCTTAGATCGGCTTAATTAAGAAAAGTAGAGCAAAAGATAGTATCCTTTGCCGATAGCCAACAGGCTTTAGGCTCTAGTTAGTGAAGGCGAGTAAATGACTTTATCTCTTTCTATTCTTTTGATAGTTGCAAGTATCTTGATGATTGTTTTAGTTTTACTACATAAGGGCAAGGGTTCTGGCTTATCAGATCTTTTTGGTGGTGGTATCTCTTCAACATACGGAGGCTCTTCAGTTGTTGAAAAGAATTTAGATCGCATAACAATTGTGGTCGGTGGTGTTTGGTTTGCAACAGTTGTTGCACTTAGTTTGTTATTGAAGTAATTACAAAACCAAAGGAGTAAAAATGGCTGGTGGAAGTGCAATTCGTGGTAGTCGTGTTGGTGCTGGACCGATGGGTGAGGCTGAGCGTGGTGAGTCAATTGCTCGCTTTAGAGTTTCATATTGGTGTGCTAATGGCCATGAAACCAAACCTTCTTTTGCCGAAGATGGCACAGTAGAGGTCCCTGCCGAGTGGGATTGTCCAAGATGTGGTTTTCCGGCTGGCCAGGATAAAAATAAACCACCAATGCCAATGAAAAATGAACCATATAAAACACATTTAGCTTATGTAAAAGAGCGCCGTACTGAGGCAGAGGCTAATAAAGTTTTAGATATTGCCCTTAAAAAAATACGTGGTGAGGATTAATTCTTTTTAATCTCTGCCAGTAATTTTGCTATACCTTCTTTACGATTCTTCAAGTGAATTCGAATCAAAGGTAAATTTCGTTCTGAAAGTGCAGCGGCATCACCAAGTGCCTGCGCCATAATTAATTGTGAAAACGAGTAGTTTTCACCTGGAATTTTGATATCGTCTTTAGATTCACCAGTTATCTGAATAAAAGCTCCATTTTGCTGACCGCCCTTATGAAACTGCCCAGTTGAGTGAAGAAACCTAGGTCCCCAACCAAAGGTAGTAGCTCGCTTACTTTTACTAAAAATTAGTGGCTGCAACTTTGCAATTTCATCATCGCTGCCTCTTGTTAAATATGCCATTACAGCAAAGTAGGTAGCGGGTGTTTTTACAAAATCAGTAAGGCTCTTAACTGAGGTATTTGAGTAGATCGCAAGATCAGCATCTTCATAGGTGGGCTTAGGGAATATAAAGCTACCTTTATCCAGATCCAAAAGAATTTTCGCTGTTCGATCCTTTGCTTCAGTCACATTTGGCTTGATTAAAGGGATCAACATCTAGCAGGTGGCAAAGAAGTGCGGTTACCCACTCCCACAAAATAAATTGCTCACCTAAAGATGCTTCAATAACTAAATCAAAATCACCCTTTACAAATCCGACGGATAATCCAGTATGTTCTTTGGCAGGTTCATCAATAACTACTGGTAGGCGGCCAGTTTGATCCTTCCCAGTAGATTCAGCTACTAATTGTTCAATCCAATCTGATAATCCAGGCGTATTTGAGTTCTTATCACAAAAGCTAATTATTTGATCTGTAGCTGAGAATAATGCTGCTGCAATAGAGATTGCAGGTGAATCCTCAGACAAAAACTTACGAGATGCTTTCTCCGCATCATCTAGCAAAATAGATATATCAACTCCCACTAATGCGGCGGGCACTAAGCCAAAGGCTGACAAAGCACTAAATCGCCCACCAACATTTGGATCTGCATTAATTACTCGAAAGCCACCAGAGCGAGCTGATTTATCAAGTACGGTTGCTGGATCAGTAATAATCACTATGTGATCGGTAGGGTTTAGATTACTATCTAAAAATATTTTTTGGTAGAACTTAAATTGAGATTGCGTCTCAATTGTGCCACCAGATTTTGAAGCTATTACTATAACTGCCTCATTTAAATTCTTTGGGATCGAATTACTTATTTGAGCAGGGTCTGTAGAATCAAGGACTGTTAATTCTTTTTTATAGGTTGCAGCTATTACTTCCGGTGCAAGAGATGAACCGCCCATGCCACACAAAAGAATGTGAGTTAATTTATTGCTTCTAGCCCAAGCAGATAGTGCATCTAGCTGGGGAAGAAGATCTCGGGATCTGGTAGGCAGATCAATCCAATCAAGGCGAGTTGCTGCCTCACTCTTGACTCCCCATATATTTGGATCCTTCTTAGCAATTCTTGGAGCAATTGCAGCTAACTTTGCAATTATCTCTGGCTTATTTCTATCTAAAACTGGCCCGGATATTTTCATTTATGATCCGATAGCAACTGTTTTGACTGAATTCATTAAATCTAACCAAGCGGCCTCAAATTTAGCCACCCCATCAATCTCTAAGTGCTTGGTCACCTTATCTAGATCAATACCTGCCATCGCCAATTTAGCTAAGGTTGCCTTAGCACTCTTTATATTTGGTGTAATTGTGTCACCACTAAAAATGCCAGAATCTCTGACTATATTTAAAGTTGCCTCTGGCATTGTATTAACAGTATTTTTTGCAACTAACATCATTACATAACGAGTTGGATCATAGGCACGATCTTTAACACCAGTTGATGCCCAAAGCGGGCGCTGCAGATTCCCACCCTTATCTTTCAAGCTTTGCCAGCGAGGAGTTTTTTCAAATGCTAAACACGCCTCGTATGCCATCACAGCATTTGCAATTGCCGTCATGCCACGTAACTCAGAATCTATTGGAAGCTGCTTATCTACTTCAGAATCAATTCGGCTAATAAAAAAAGAGGCAACTGAGTGGATGTTTCTTATTGAAGCTCCATTGCTTAATC
>JGI25908J49247_10000432_pt1 | contig 12728 bp, 17 predicted proteins | sample LauGreSpBDMM15SD_2_FD_49247 | JGI IMG/M metagenome (IMG submission 49247) | reverse complement strand
GGGATAAGTCCGCCACACCAATTGCTGCCTACTTGCCATAGCGCATCATTTGCGCCAATCCATAGTCCATTATTTTTTACATCAACGCTAATGGTATTACTTGTGTCGATGCATGAAAAACGAGTTACTATTCTTTTAAATAATGAACTGCTATGTAGTGTGCCTGCTTGATAATTGTATTGATTGCTAATGCCAGTAACTGGTTTAAATTTNGCTAGGCTATCTTCTTTGTAAATCCATTGGTAGCTTGTGTTTTGGAGGTTACTGCCAATAAATAATGTGGGCGCAAAACCGCTGCAAATAATTTGATCTCCTGTAATCTTATTGTTTACAACCTCACTATCTAATTGAAACATTATTTTTTTAAAGGAGCTGTTCAAGCCATCCGATATTTCTATGATGGCACTATCAATTCCTGTNTAGGTACCAGACGGGATAAAAACAAAGCTTCTAGGAAAAGCACTATCGCCTACCGTTTTCTTCGAAAACGGTAGGCCTAAAATTTCCCCCTGCGTAGGAGCCAATTTTAATTTCCAATAAATAGTTTCGCTGCTATCTGTTTGAATCACACCCAGCTGTTCGGGAAGTACAGTTACTGGTAGCTTACAGCTATTTAGGCGAAGTATATTTGTGTCTATAAATGCAGGTGGGGCGGCGTCAATTTTTATTAGTAAAAAACGGGTATTGGTTGTAATGATTCCATTACAAATATTGAGCGCAGCATCTCTAATGGCGCCCTGGTTACTATTAATTTGAGGATATATGTTGAGGCCATTTTTTACTAGGTCGCCTTTTTCAATGATGTATGAAAAATACCACTCGTTGGTCCCCGATCCTTTGGTGTAACTCATGTTTTTTACACTGTCCGAAATGGTAACAACTATGTAAGGATTAAATGTACCGCTGTTTAAAAAACAAGGTTCCGAAAATATTATTTTTGCAGTAAGCGTGTCGCCGGTGGTATATGTTTTTGGTGGTGGTGGTATCAGTGCAAACACAGTAGGGGCAGTATTATCAGGCAGGGTAAGCGCTTTGCCATATAATTGCTGTAGCGCCATACCATCATCATTTCCTACTTCGTCTTTGTCTTGCCATTTTAAAATAAGTTGCTCGCCTGGCCGCCAATTTAAATTAAAAAGTGTGTCTTTTTTTCTTTGCTGATTGGTGTTTAAAAGTCCATTGATTGCCGCAGTTCCTGTACTTGTTTGTACCGATGTAAAATGGAGTGTCGTATTTTTTTTTGTGAGGGTATCTAATACATGATTTGTTGCAGAAGTGTGGTAAGAAAAAGTCCATTCGCCCACTTTACCACTGCCTCCTTTACGCCACTGAGCGGCTGTAAATTCTATTTCAAATTGTTCAATTACACTGTTTGTAGCATTGGTAAAACTGATGCCAAAAATATAGCTACCTGCACTGCTTGCAAGGCTGCCAAGGCCTCTGATAGGGCCATTATTAGCGCCATAGCTAAAAATGCCCGCTACCGAATTGGATCCAGCACTAGTGGAAAAGTTGAGCGCCGAATTACTGCCACTTGTTTGAGCTATAAACAAACCATTCAGTCCTGCATGGAAGCTGCCTAAAAAATAGGGGCCCTTTCCGGTAATGCCGCTCATATAGGTGCTCATTACTGGTAAATTGGTAAAGTTTTGGGTGTACATGAAGTTCACGGCCGGGTAGGGGTAGCTGGATGGCGTGGTTGAAATTTGACCAAAAACGATGTTTGAGGAGCAAAGCAGTAGGAAACTAGCCAGCTTCCATGTCTGCGCAAAAGTTTTTATCCAACGAACCAAGCAAAAAAAGGAAATAAGCATAAAAAGGGCGGTTATTTTAGGCTAACCAATCTAAATCAATCAGATAGGATTGTTTTATTTGCCGCCTAAATCAAGTATTTACTCCTTTTAGGCCCTTGTATTTGTACTGAAAATCAGTATTTTACGTCTAGTTTAAGAATTCTTTTTAAAACTTTTTGATTTTTCAGTTCCAGCCATTACCTTTGCCGTCCGAAATTTTAAACGGTTTAGAATGCCTACAATACAGCAATTAGTTAGAAAAGGTCGTGAAATTATCAGGGCTAAAAGTAAGTCTAGGGCTTTAGATGCGTGTCCGCAACGTCGTGGTGTTTGTACCAGGGTGTATACGACAACGCCTAAAAAGCCAAACTCTGCCCTACGTAAAGTAGCGAAAGTGCGTTTGACAAACAAAATTGAGGTTATTGCCTACATCCCTGGTGAAGGTCATAACTTACAAGAACACTCAATCGTATTAATCCGTGGTGGTCGTGTAAAAGACTTACCAGGTGTACGTTACCACATTGTTCGTGGTAGCCTCGATACTGCAGGTGTTAAAGATCGTAAGCAGTCTCGTTCTAAATACGGTACTAAAAAAGTTAAGGCTAAAAAATAGTCTTCATAAATAATTACAAAAAAGCTAATAAGTAGATCACATGCGTAAAGCACAAGCCAAAAAATTACCCCTCGCTCCTGATGGACGTTTCAATGATAAATTGGTTACTCGTTTCATTAATAACTTAATGTGGCAGGGTAAAAAAAGCACTGCAATCAATATTTTTTATGATGCAGTAGACAAGGTTACTAAAATGACCGGTGAAGATGGGTATGAAGTATGGAAAAGAGCCGTTGCTAATGTAACGCCTGCTGTTGAAGTACGTAGCCGCCGTATTGGTGGTGCTACCTTCCAAATTCCTGCTGAGGTTCGTGCCGATCGTAAAATTTCTTTAAGTATGAAATGGTTAATCCGTTTCAGCCGCGAAAGAAATGGTCGTACCATGGCCGACAAGTTAGCCAACGAAATGTTAGCTGCTAGTAAAGGTGAAGGTGCTGCTTTCAAAAAGAAAGAAGACACACACCGTATGGCTGAGGCGAACAAAGCGTTCTCTCACTTCAAAATTTAAGTATCAACAAACTGCTTATATAAGCCCCAAACTTAGGTTTGGGGCTTTTTTTGTGCATAATTAATTAATAATTTACCCCGGAAACCTTTTTCCAATCGGTATAATTATTACCTTTGCCGCCTCGAAAATTGGGGAACTGTTTCCCCAAGCAAAAAATTAAAAAACAAGCACTATTATGGCTGACTTGAAATTTCAAAGAAACTTTGGTATCGCCGCACACATTGATGCTGGTAAAACCACTACAACAGAGCGTATCTTACGCTACACAGGTATGATTCATAAAATTGGTGAAGTGCACGATGGTGCTGCTACCACCGATTGGATGGAGCAAGAAAAAGAAAGAGGTATTACCATTACTTCTGCTGCGGTTAGCTGCCAATGGAATTTTCCTACCGTAAAAGGTAAGGCGGATGCTAATACAAATAGTTATTATTTCAATATCATCGATACTCCGGGTCACGTGGATTTTACCGTTGAGGTAGAGCGTTCTATGCGTGTATTAGATGGTTTGATTGCACTTTTCTCTGCAGTTGATGGTGTAGAACCACAATCAGAAACAGTATGGCGTCAAGCAAACCGTTACAAGGTTCCACGTATTGGTTTCGTTAACAAAATGGACCGCGCTGGTGCAGACTTTTTAATGGTGGTAAACCAAGTAAAAGAAATGTTAGGTGCTAAAGCAGTGCCACTTCAATTACCTATTGGTGCCGAAGATAATTTCACGGGTGTTGTGGATTTAATCAAAATGAAAGGTATCATCTGGCATATGGAAACAGAAGGTATGACTTTTGATGAAATTGACGTGCCTGCAGATATGAAAGAAGACGTTGAATTCTGGAGACAGAATTTGATTGAAGCGGTTGCAGAATATGATGATAAATTAATGGAGAAGTTCTTCGAAAATCCAGATACTATTTCTGAAGACGAAGTACACGAAGCCATCCGTAAAGCTTGTATCGATTTAAGTATCGTTCCAATGATGTGTGGTTCTTCATTTAAAAATAAAGGGGTGCAAACAGCGCTAGATGCGGTTTGTCGTTACTTGCCTTCTCCAGTAGACGTAGATGATACAGAAGGTACTGATCCAGAAACTGGCGAAAAAGTATACCGTAAGCCCAATGCGAAAGAACCATTTGCTGCACTTGCATTTAAAATCATGACCGATCCTTTCGTAGGACGTTTAGCGTTCTTCAGATGTTATTCTGGTCACTTAGATGCGGGCTCTTATGTACTTAACGTACGTAGTGGTAAAAAAGAGCGTATCTCTCGTATCATGAAAATGTTTGCGAACAAACAAAACCCTGTAGACTTTATTGAAGCAGGTGATATCGCAGCAGCAGTAGGTTTCAAAGAAATCAAAACAGGTGATACTTTATGTGATGAGAACCATCCAATCACCCTAGAAAATATGTTTATTCCTGAGCCCGTAATCGCGGTAGCTGTTGAGCCTAAAACGCAAGCAGACGTTGATAAAATGGGTATGGCCATTGCTAAATTAGTGGAAGAAGATCCAACCCTTCGTGTAAACACAGACGAAGATACTGGTCAAACCATCTTAAGAGGTATGGGTGAATTACACTTAGAAATTATCATTGACCGTATGCGTCGTGAATTTAAAGTGGAGGTTAACCAAGGTGCGCCACAGGTTGCTTACAAAGAATCATTTGGAATCACTATCGAACACCGTGAAGTGCTTAAGAAGCAATCAGGTGGTCGTGGTAAATTTGCTGATATCCAATTTGCTTTTGGCCCTGCAGATGTGGAGTGGCTAAAAGAAAACGAAGGCAAGCATTTCCAATTCGTAAACGATTTGTTTGGTGGATCCATTCCTAAAGAATTTGTTCCAGCGATTCAAAAAGGTTTTGAAACTTCAATGGGTACAGGTGTTTTAGCTGGTTATCCGGTTAACAACATGAAAGTGCGTGTATTTGATGGTTCATACCACGATGTGGATTCTGATTCTATGTCTTTTGAATTGTGTGCTAAATCTGCCTTCCGTGAAGCGGGTCGTAGAGCAAAACCAACTTTACTAGAGCCAATCATGAAAGTTGAGGTATTAACACCTGATCAGTACATGGGAGATGTTACTGGTGACTTAAACCGTCGCCGTGGTATGCTAGAAGGTATGGACAGCCGTGCGAACCTACAGGTGATCAAGGCTAAAGTGCCACTTAGTGAAATGTTTGGTTATGTAACCCAACTTCGTTCATTATCATCTGGACGTGCCACTTCAACCATGGAGTTCTCTCATTACAACCCAGCTCCAAACAACGTAGCTGAAGAGGTAATGGCGAAAAACAAGGGTAAAGTTAAAATCGAAGAATAAGCGTTATATCTTATTGATTTATAAGTGTTTTAAAGCCCAAGCCCTGCTCCAAACCGGAGTGGGGCTTGTTTTTTTAACTATTTTGAAAAAAAACCGCTTTTTTCTTAAAAATTATTGTTTTTTTCTTGACCATTCGGTTACAGTCCCTTACCTTTGCAACCCCAATAAGAAAATTGGGTTTCGACTATGTCTCAACGAATCAGAATCAAATTACAATCTTACGATCACAATCTGGTAGATAAATCTGCAGAAAAAATCGTGAAAACTGTACGCAGCACAGGTGCCGTAGTAACAGGTCCTATTCCTTTGCCAACACACAAAAGAATTTTTACCGTTCTTCGTTCACCACACGTTAATAAGAAAAGCCGTGAGCAATTCCAACTCGCAACGCATAAGCGTTTGTTGGATATTTACACGTCTTCTTCAAAAACAGTAGATGCGCTAAGTAAGTTAGACTTGCCTTCTGGTGTTGAAGTAGAGATTAAAGCCTGATAAGCTGTCTTAGCTTCTAAAGTCTAAGACAACCATCAACAAAAGTTCTTATAAATTAGTCAACTGTCAACAACAACTCGTTTTTAATAACTAGTTATTGGAAAACAGCTCTGATAAAAAATAAAAAAGGTTTAATTGTGTTACACATTTAAATCATACATATAAACAGGCCCTTCGAGGTTTGTTTACTACCGGTACTTCCGCTTCAAGTGTTTTTACAACATATTGAAAACAAAGGAAAAGGTCGGTGGCAAACAAGGATTGAATCCCGCTTTCATCGGCAGGATGTCCTCTATAACCTATGCGGGGCATAAACCGCAAAACGATGAAAGGAATTATTGGTAAAAAAATCGGGATGACCAGCATCTTCCAAGAAGATGGCAAGCAAACTGCTTGTACCATCATTGAAGCTGGTCCTTGTACCGTAACTCAAGTGAAAACCCAAGATATTGATGGGTACACTGCACTTCAACTAGCATTTGGCGACAAAAAAGACAAGCACGCTACTAAAGCCGAGCTTAATCACTACGCAAAAGCCCAAACTTCAGCTAAGAAATTCGTAAAAGAATTCCGTAATTATTCTATAGAAAAACAATTAGGCGAGACCGTTACTTTAGATATTTTTTCTGAAGGTGACGAAGTTGAAATAGTTGGTACCACTAAGGGTAAAGGTTTCCAAGGTGTTGTAAAGCGTCATGGATTTTCTGGTGTTGGTGAAGCATCACACGGTCAGCACGATCGTCAACGCGCACCAGGATCTATCGGTGGTTCTTCTTATCCAGCACGTGTATTTAAGGGCATGAGAATGGCCGGCCGTATGGGTGGAGATCGTGTTAAAATGAAAGGTCTTAAAGTGGTTAAAATTTTTCCTGAAAAGAATTATATCCTAGTTACTGGTTCAGTACCTGGTCACAATGGTTCTATAGTTTTAATCCAGAAGTAATAACACCTAATTCAAAATTACCATGCAAGTAGATGTATTAAATATAAAAGGACAGAAAACCGGCAGAACGGTAGAATTACCAGCTGAGATTTTCGGTATCGAGCCAAATGATCACGTGATCTACCTGGCTGTAAAGCAATATTTGGCTGCGGCCCGTACTGGTACGCACAAAGTAAAAACACGTGCTGAAGTACAAGGTGCTAGCCGTAAGTTACACAAGCAAAAAGGAACGGGTGGTGCTCGTAAGGGTAATATCCGTAACCCATTATATAAGGGTGGTGGTACCATTTTTGGTCCTAAACCACATAGCTACGATTTCAAATTAAATCGTAAAGTAAAAGACCTTGCTAAACTTTCTGCTTTAAGTTATAAGGCAAAAGAAAATGCAATCGTTGTTGTTGAAGACATCACAATGGATGTTCCTAAAACAAAAACTTTAGTAGAGGTAATGAAAAACTTAAATCTTTCTAACAAAAAGTCTTTGTTTGTTTTACCAGAATACAATGATAATTTATACTTAAGCACACGTAACGTTCCTAATGTTGCTAGCAGTTTNTTAGCTGATATCAACACTTACGAAATCATGAATGCAGANGTATTAGTAATCACAGAAGCAACTGCTAAAATCTTCACAGAAGAGGAAGCAGCAGCATAATAATTTTAGAAACGTTTCAACACAAATAAAATGAAACCGACCGACGTATTGATAAAGCCTATATTAACTGAAAAAGCAAACGCTCAACAAGAAACTTTGAGAAGGTATGCTTTTAAAGTAGATCGCAAGGCCAACAAATTAGAAATTAAAAAAGCAGTAGAAACTTTCTACGGTGTAAATGTTGTAGATGTAAACACTGCTGTTGCTCCAGGTAAAAATAAAGCACGCTATACAAAAGCTGGTTTTATTCAGGGTATGAAATCTGCTTATAAAAAAGCATTCGTAACTGTTGCCGAAGGCGAAACCATTGATTTATACGCAAATATTTAATTTATAGTACGCAGAGCTGAGAATTCTGCATTTAAACAAATAGAAAATGCCACTTAAAAAGTACAAACCAATTACTGCCGGAACACGCTGGAGAATTGGAAATGCTTATGCTGAAATTACTACCAACAAACCTGAAAAGAGTTTGTTAGAACCACAGAAGAAAACGGCTGGCCGTAACTTCCAAGGTCGTCGTGTAATGCGTTACATGGGAGGTGGAAGCAAGCACCATTACCGTATCGTAGATTTCAAAAGAGACAAACGTGATATTGCAGCTACTGTAGTATCTATCGAATACGATCCAAACCGTACAGCGTTTATTGCTTTATTGCAATACACCGACGGAGAAAAACGTTACATCATTGCTCCACAAGGTTTACAAGTGGGTGCAACTGTAATTGCTGGTGACGCTGTTGCTCCAGAATTAGGTAACGCACTTCCTTTAAAGAGCATGCCATTAGGTACCACTATTCACAACATCGAATTACAACCTAGTCAGGGTGGTAAAATGGTGCGCAGTGCTGGTGGATCTGCACAGCTTGCGAACAAAGAAGAAAAGTATGGTGTATTAAAAATGCCATCTGGTGAACTTCGTAAAGTATTGATCAATTGTTATGCAACAGTTGGTGTGGTTTCAAATAGCGATCACAACCTCGAAACTGCTGGTAAAGCTGGTAAGAATCGTTGGAAAGGTATTCGCCCTCGAGTTCGTGGTGTAGCCATGAACCCAGTAGATCACCCGATGGGTGGTGGTGAAGGTAGAGCTTCAGGTGGTCACCCACGTAGCAGAACTGGTAAGTATGCAAAAGGTGAAAAAACAAGAACAAAAGGAAAAGGAAGTGACAAGTTAATTATCCAACGCAGAGACGGTAAAAAGCTCGCTAAATAATTAAAAAGCATTTTCAAATTATAATATTTATCATAACTCAATTAACTCATAACTATGGGTCGTTCGATTAAAAAAGGTCCTTACGTTGATGCCAACGTTGAAACCAAGGTTCTAGCAATCAATGATGGTTCAGCAAAAAAAGGCGTTATTAAAACTTGGAGTCGTAGAAGTACAATCACTCCAGATTTTGTAGGCCATACTTTTGCAGTACACAACGGAAATAAATTTATCCCAGTGTATGTAACAGAATTCATGGTAGGTCACAAACTAGGTGAATTTTCACCTACACGTAACTTCAGAGGACACGCAGGAACTAAAAAATAAACAGTAAGAAGTAAAACTTATTTTTTACTTCAAACGTCAAACTAAAAAGAAATGGAAGCAGTAGCTAAACTGAACAATTATCCAACGGGGCCGCGCAAAATGCGTTTGCTAGCTGATGTGATCCGTGGAATGGAAGTAGAAAAAGCTTTGGCGATTCTAGAATTCCACCCACAGCACAATGCAGTACCTTTGGCTAAATTGCTTAAAAGTGCCATCAACAACTGGGAACAAAAAAACAATGGCGCAAGTGCTGCTGACAGCAGCCTTATTGTAAAAACGGTATTCGTAGACGGTGGTCGTGTGTTAAAACGCATGCGTCCAGCTCCACAAGGCCGCGGCTACAGAGTTCGTAAGCGCAGCAATCATGTAACATTAATCGTAGATTCTAAAAACTAATTGTAAAACCACTATATGGGTCAGAAAGCAAATCCAATTGGTAACAGGTTAGGTATCATCCGCGGATGGGACAGCAACTGGTATGGTTCTAAAAAAGACTATGCTAATAAGTTGATTGAGGATCATAAGATCCGTACTTACCTAAATGCCCGTATCAACAAGGGCGGTATCGCTAAAATAGTAATTGAGCGTACCCTTGGTAAGTTAATTGTAACGATTCATACCTCTAAGCCTGGTATCATCATCGGTAAAGGCGGCGGAGAAGTAGATCGTATCAAAGAAGAGTTGAAAAACTTAACGAAAAAAGATGATGTTCAAATTAACATCCTTGAGATTCGTCGTCCAGAATTAGACGCACAAATCGTGGGAGAAACAATTGCTCGTCAAATCGAAAATCGTATCAACTTTAAGCGTGCTACTAAAATGTCTATTGCCTCTACTTTACGTATGGGTGCAGAAGGTATTAAGGTAAAATTAGGTGGCCGTTTAGGCGGCGCAGAAATTGCACGTTCTGAAGAATTTAAACAAGGTCGTGTACCTCTACATACTTTCCGTATGGATATCGATTATGCAAACGTATTTGCACAAACCGTTTACGGTAAAATCGGTATCAAAGTATGGATCTGTAAAGGTGAAGTTCTTGGTAAGCGTGAATTAAATCCGAACTTCGTTGGTGGCAAAAATGACATGAGCGAAAGAAGAGGTGGAGAAGAGCGCAGACCAGGTGGCGATAGAAGAGATGATCGCAGACCAGGTGGTGGTGGAAGAGACAACAACCGTGGTGGTGGTCCTCGTCCAGAACGCAGAGGATAATATCCCTTGCACAACAAAGAATTGACAATTTTTGAATTTTCAAATTGAAATAAATGTTACAGCCTAAAAGAAGTAAACACAGGAAGCAGCAAAAAGGCCGCATACGCGAAGTGGCTAAGCGTGGCACTTCCATTTCATTCGGTTCATTCGCTTTAAAAGCATTAGAGCCAATCTGGTTAACAAACCGTCAGATTGAATCTGCTCGTCAAGCAATGACACGTGCTATGAAAAGAGAAGGTAACGTGTGGATCCGCGTATTTCCTGATAAAATTATTACCCGTAAGCCTGCAGAGGTGAGAATGGGTAAGGGTAAAGGTAACCCTGAATTCTGGGCTGCTGTTGTTGAACCAGGACGCATCATTTTTGAGTGCGACGGTGTTACAGCGGAAGTAGCACAGGAAGCAATGGGCTTAGCGGCTCAAAAGCTACCTATCAAAACCAAATTCATTACTAGAAGGGATTTGCAAGCTTAATTTTAAACATAATTTGCAATGGCAAACAAGACATCATACGATTTTAACAAAAGCCTCACGGACATGAACGTTCAGGACCTACAGGCTAAAATTCAAGAAGATCAATTACGATTGAAAAAACTTGAGTTCGCTCACGCGATCTCTCCACTCGAAAACCCGATGAATATTCGCGCGCTTCGTAGAGATATTGCACGTATTAAAACGCAATTGAAGAAAAAAGAAATGGGTATCTAAGAGGGTATCTAAACCATAAATAAAAAACAATGGCTGAAGTAAGAAATTTACGTAAAACGAGAACTGGGCTAGTAACTAGCGACAAAATGGATAAAACCATTACAGTTGCTGTAGAAAGAAAAGTAAAACACCCTATCTACGGTAAGTTCGTAAAGAAAACAACAAAGTTCCACGCACACGACGAAAAGGGAGAGTGCGGTATTGGAGATGTAGTAAAAATAATGGAAACGCGTCCACTTAGTAAAACTAAGCGTTGGAGACTCGTTGAAATTATCCAAAAAGCAAAATAGGCCTTCGGGCTTCATGCTACAAACCGTCCATGAGAAATTATACGGATGTAGCCTCTGAAAAAACATTCTTCTGTCGCTATAAAAGTGATAGATCTAACAGCTAAAAGCTAAAAAAATGATTCAGCAAGAAAGTAGATTGAATGTAGCTGATAACAGTGGTGCAAAAGAAGTCCTTTGTATTAAGGTACTTGGTAACAGTGGTCAAGATTATGCCAAAATTGGTGATAAAATTGTCGTAACTGTTAAACATGCAATCCCTGCAGGCGGTATTAAAAAAGGTACGGTTTCTAAAGCAGTTATCGTGCGTACTAAAAATAAATTACGTCGTAAAGATGGTTCTTATATCCGTTTCGATGACAACGCTGTTGTGTTGTTAAACAATTCAGATGAACCACGCGGTACACGTATTTTTGGGCCAGTAGCTCGTGAACTTCGTGATGCAGGTTACATGAAGATTATTTCATTAGCTCCAGAAGTATTATAATAATAAGTCATTAATAGACGTTTAAGTTAAAAACAATGAGTACAAGATTCAAACCTAAATTCAACATCAAAAAAGGAGATACCGTTGTGGTAATCGCCGGTGATGACAAGGACTTGAAAAAGCCTCGTAAGGTGTTAGAAGTTATTGTAGATAAAGGCCGTGTAGTAGTAGAAGGCGTTAATATCGTTACAAAACATACGAAACCTTCTGCACAAAATACAAAAGGTGGTATCGTTAAAGTAGAAGCACCNATTAACATTAGTAACATNATGTTATGGGATGCTAAAACGAGTCAACCTACCAAAGCTACCCGCACACGCGAGAGTGGTAAATTAGTTCGTGTATCTAAAAAATCAGGGGAGGTAATTAAATAATGAGCACAGTAAAATATACTCCAAGATTAGCAGACAAGTACACTAAAGAAGTGATACCTGCTTTAATGAAAAAGTTTGCGTACAAAACTGTAATGCAGGCTCCTAAATTAGAAAAAATCTGTATCAACCGTGGTGTAAACGGTGCGGTAAACGATAAGAAATTAATTGACATCGCTGTAGATGAANTAAACATGATCACTGGTCAGAAAGCAGTTCCTACCATGTCTAAAAAAGATATCTCAAACTTTAAATTACGTAAGGGTATGCCAATTGGTGCTCGCGTAACTTTAAGAGGCGAAAAGATGTACGAATTTTTGGATCGTTTAGTATCTGTTGCACTTCCACGTGTACGTGATTTCAAAGGTATCAGCGATAAGGCATTTGATGGCCGTGGTAACTACACATTAGGTGTTACTGAGCAAATCATTTTCCCTGAAATCGATATCGATAAAATCACAAAGATTACAGGTATGGATATCACTTTTGTAACAAGTGCGCAAACAAACGAAGAAGCGTATGAGTTATTAAAAGAATTAGGTATGCCATTTAAAGGAACCAAAAANGAAACTAACTAATTAAAAAAAAACTGGTAGCAGCCGACTTTGTAATAACACAAACACCGGAACCTACTCAAACCCAAATAAATAAAACATGGCAAAAGAATCAGTAAAAGCCAGACAAAGAAAACGCGAGAAGATGGTCGCTAAGTTTGCAGAAAAGCGTGCCGCTTTAAAAGAGGCAGGTGATTATGCAGGATTAGACCTACTTCCTAAAAATGCGTCTCCTGTTCGCTT
>JGI25908J49247_10000422_pt1 | contig 12818 bp, 9 predicted proteins | sample LauGreSpBDMM15SD_2_FD_49247 | JGI IMG/M metagenome (IMG submission 49247) | reverse complement strand
CTATCGCTGGGGTTTAAAAACGCGCAATTTGCCCGAGTTTCGCTTTGTGAATCACTATCACGATCACGAAGGCTACATTCAAGCTCTGGCTGCAGGCATTCAAAAAAATTGGGCCACTCATGGCCGTGCAGAACAACTTGTCATGAGCTTTCATGGTGTACCTGAACGGACCCTCCAACTGGGCGATCCCTACCATTGCGAATGCTACAAAACAGGTCGACTCTTGGCAGAAAAATTAGGCCTGACAAAAGATCAATACAAAGTCACATTCCAATCTCGATTTGGCAAAGCCAAATGGTTAGAGCCCTACACCGAACCAACGCTGATTGCCATGGCCAAAGCAGGCACCCAAAGTGTCGATGTGGTGTGCCCTGGCTTTACTGGTGACTGCCTCGAGACATTGGAAGAAATTAGCATGGAAGGCCGCGAAGCTTTCTTGCACGCTGGCGGCAAAACCTTCAACTACATTCCTTGCATGAACGACGAGCCCATGTGGATAGAAGCGCTGGCAGCCATCAGTGAACAACACATGCAAGGCTGGCCTACTTCCACTCACGCTGCAAAAGCCAGCGCAGCTGTGCTTGCAAACGGTCGAGAATTGGCCATCGCCTTAGGGGCTAAGGAATAGTGAATGAGCAAAGAGACTGCAGGGATCAGGTCTCTTGAAAAATTGTCAGCACTCATTGCGCGCTACTACTGAGATACCGCGACCCGAGAGAGACAAGCCCACTGAGGCACCAATGTCCCAATCTTGTAAAAGATCAGCTGTCACAACAAAGAGTGAACCCAACACTGTTTCGAATGTCAATTCAAGGATGCTGCCTAGGTAAGCTTTTTTGCGCAATATGCCAGTCAAGTGTGCGCCCTCCAAGGGGATGAAAGCCCAAGCTTCAGGTCGAATGGCCGCTGTAATGGCACCAGCCCTCACACTCTGCTGCGATTGAAAAACAAGTGGCCCCACACTTACCCGCCCCTGTGCATCGGCCACACCATCGAACAACATGGCCTCGCCCATGAAGCCCGCTACAAATTCTGAAACAGGGCGTTCGTACAAGTCTTCGGGGGTGCCTGCCTGCGCTATGGTGCCCCCATCCATCACAATGATTTGGTCGCTGACTGCCAGGGCTTCGCTTTGATCGTGTGTGACATAGGCAACCGTCAAACCTAAACGCTGCTGCAAACTGCGAATTTCGTCTCGCATTGAGCGACGCAGACGTGCATCTAAATTAGAAAGCGGCTCATCAAACAACAAGACCGATGGCTCAAGCACCAATGCTCGCGCAACGGCCACGCGCTGTTGTTGCCCCCCCGACAACTCACTTGGCAATCGATTGTCAAAATCTTTAAGTCCCACATTTTCCAGCGCGAAATGCGCACGCTCAGTTGCTTCAACGATAGAGACCCCACTGACCTTCAAGCCGTATCGAACATTGTCAATCACGGACATGTGGGGGAACAAGGCGTAGCTTTGAAAGACCATGCTGACGTTTCGTTCTGCGGGCCCCAAGTTACTTACTTCTTGACCATCAATGAAGATGCGCCCACTGCTGACCGTTTCTAAACCAGCGATCATGCGCAAGGTGGTGGTTTTGCCGCAGCCTGAAGGCCCAAGCAGCGTGGTGAGTGTGCCCTTTGGCACCACAAAATCAATGCCCTTCACCACCAGTGGTGCATCGCCCTCGCCATAGCGTTTAGAGACTTGTCGAAACTCAATGCCCATGACATTTGATTTAGACGCAGCGTTCATGTTCATACCCTCATTTCTCGCCGACCCAACTCGCGAGTTCCAACCCAACGTTGAATGATCACTGTGATGCACCCCATCAAGGCCATCAAGACCGTGCAATAAGCCAAGGCTACGCCATAGTCCCCGTTACCAACTCGGCCAATGATGTAAGTGGTGGCCAATTCGTACTTGGCGGTGACCAAGAAAATGACAGCAGATACCGTGGTCATTGAACGGACAAAGCTGTAAATTAAAGCGGCTACCAAGGCAGGCTTTAACAAGGGCAAAATGATTTCGCGAAGGGTGGTGATCGTGCTGGCACGCAGCATGACGGAAGCTTCATCAAGCGAACGATCGAGTTGTTTGAAAGCAGCGGTTCCCGCTCGTACACCTACTGGCAAGTTGCGAAAAATATAGCACAACACAATGACCAAGCCAGTACCCGTCAGTTCGACGGGCGGCACATTGAAAGCCAAAATATAACTCACACCCAAAACAGTACCCGGGATGGCAAAGGTCAGAAGCGCTGCAAACTCAAATGCATTTTTGCCTTTGAAATCAGTGCGCGCCAAAAGCCACGCTATCAACAAGCCAAGACCTGCACATACTGGCGCTGCCATGGCCGACAAACTCAAGGTGTTGAACAACGAATTCCAAGCTGTGCCCGCCCATACCCAACCGAAGTCACCCCATTGCACATCAAAGGCTGTCTTGAAATGATTCAAGGTGAAGGTGTAATCGCGCCCCCACGTTTGAACAAAACCGCCAGCAAATGCAAACACATAAACCACCAAGGTGAAGATCAACCAAGGACCCGCCACACCTCTGCAAACATTCAACACTGCAGGCGGTAAGTTCAAAGGTACACCTGCATCGCCTTTGCCCGAGACGGTGGTGAATTGAGCACCACTTAGCACTTGCCGCTGCAAGAGAAAAACCGCTAAGGCAAAAATGGTGAGTACCAGCGACAAGGCTGCAGCCATGCCAGGGTCAATCGCTGCGCCCACGATGGCAAAGAAAATTTCAGTGGATAAAACCGAAAACTGGCCGCCCAAAATAATGGGGTTGCCAAAGTCAGCCATGCTTTCAATGAAGCCAACCAAGAAAGCGTTGGCCAAGCCTGGTTTAAGCAGCGGCAGGGTGATGTGCCAAAAAGTTTGCATGCGCGTGGCACGCAATGTTTGCGAGGCCTCTTCTAAAGAAGGACTGACACCTTGAACAACACCACGCATGATCATGAATGCGATCGGTGTGAAGGCGAACATTTGCGCCAACCAAACACCAAAGACACCGTAGAACCAACGTGTCGCAGGGATGCCGAAAGCCCATTCCAAAGCTTGATTGACCAATCCAGATCGGCCAAACAACAAGATCAAACCTAAGCCCACCACAAACGGCGGCGTGATAATGGGCATGAGCGCCAAGGCGTTCAGGGGTTTGCCCATGCGAGTGCCACTGCGTTCTGACCACAGGGCAATAAGTGTTCCCAAAATGGTGGTGCCGGTGGCTGTGGCCAGGGCCAAGCCCAAGGTATTCCAGGCCACGCCACATTGACGGCCAGCACTGAAACACCCAAGACTCCAAATACGTGGGGTACCAATGCGATCCCATACGGCCAACAGGCTGAGTTCACCCGTTTCGGCATAAAAGGCCGATACCAAAGAACGACTAACGGGATACACCACAAACAAAGAAAGCAATGCAACACACACCACCACTGCGCTGGCAATGAACACATCGCCTCTGCAATACCCTAAGCGGGCCAAGCCTGCGCCCAACAAAATGGTAAGCGACAACAACACGCATGCAGCCCCCCAACCCATGCCGTATTGACCTTGCGACAAGGGGCCAGCCCACTGCTCTAAAAATTCAAACGACCAGCCCAATGCGCCTATTGCAAACCCACTGCCTATCAAACCAATCAAACCCAGCAAGGCGCCGGCTACCAAAAAAAAACCTTGGCGCTTGGGTTGGGCCAGGACTGGAATGATGAGTCCTGCCAAACAAATGAAGAGGCCTGCAAACCCAAGCCATAACCAAGGACGATCGTGCTGTAACACTTGCAAGAGCGCACTGGCAGTTTCTGATCCGCCCCAAATGTGAGGCAAAGCCGACCAAAGGGAACCTTGCTGGAGAAAATACCACGGCAGTAAAACAAAACTAAGCAGGCCCCAAAGTGCCCACAGGGTTAAGGCTCGCTGGGTACGCAGCGCCGAATTCATTATTGCGGCAGGCTGTTAACTTCTTTTTCCCAACGTTGGATCAAACGCCTGCGCTCTGCAGTTTGACCATACTTGGCGTAGTCGTAGTTGATGAGTTTGATTTTCTTGAAATCAGGGACACGAGGATCGACTTTGGTTTCTTTGTGTGAGGGCAATTGGAATTGCAAAGTNGCCGCACCCAAAGCCTGAGCAGACGGCGTTAAAGCCCACTCATAAAACTGCTTGGCTGCTGCCAAATTGCGCGCGCCTCTCATGATGGACATAGAGCCAATTTCGGCGCCTGTGCCATCGGCTGGCGTGATGGTTTCAATGGGAAAGCCCTGGGCCTTCTCACCAGGTCCGTCGTGCACAAAACTGATGGACACAGTGGTTTCACCGCGAGCGACTGCTTTAATGGGGGCCGTGCCTGAGCGGGTGTAGGTGCTGATATTTTTGTGCAGTTTTTTCAAGTATTCGTAGGCCTGATCTTCACCCATGAGTTGCACCAAGGTCGCAATCATGGTGTAGGCCGTACCGCTGGAGGCTGGGTTGGCAGATTGAATTTCGCCTTTGTATTCGGGCTTGAGCAAGTCATTCCAAGTTTTGGGAATGGCCAATTTTTTCTTGGCCAGCAACTCGGTGTTGTAACCAAAGCCCAAGGGGCCAGAGTAAATGCCCACTGTTTTATAGCCAGATTGCTTGGCTTGTTGTTGCGCCCAATCGTGCAATCTAGGCAAGGTGGGAGATTTGTATTCGAGCGTCAGATTTTGTTCAGCTGCTTGTAAATGAGGGTCGCCTGTGCCGCCAAACCACACATCAGTTTTAGGGTTGGATTTTTCAGCCATGATTTGGGCAATGGCTTCGCCAGACCCTTTCATGGTCATGTTGACCTTGACACCTTGGCTCTTTTCAAAGGTAACAGCAATCATGCTGCACCATGCCGCTTGGGCAGAGCAAATGATATTGACCTCTGTGGATTGACCCAATGCAATGGAGCTGGTCATCAAACCACCAGTTGTCAACAAAATACCCAATTGGGTTCGAAGAGAAAATGGTTTAAATTTCATAGAAATGACTCTTTGATTTAAATGGCGATATCTTGCTCAAAAGTCATACTTTCAACAAGAGGGAAATCACTCATTTAAACTGAGAATGCACTGCCATTGAGCCAAATCACACAATAGCCTTAGCACGCAATCGACCTACGATCCCTGTAGGGAAGTAATAAACCGATAACACAAACAGCAAGCCCAGCCACAGCAACCAACGATCGGGCGACAGCAGTGCCGCCAATAAGGGCCAAGCAGACGCCGCCTCACTGGCCAATCTGAGCAAATCTTGTAAATAACTTTGAGCCCACAAGAACAAGACCGCACCAATGGCTGAGCCATAAACGGTGCCCATACCGCCGATCACGACGATCAGCAAGACGTCCATCATGATTTCGAAACTGAGTGAGGTGTCAGGGCCGTTGTAGCGCAGCCAAATGGCCAACATCACACCGGCCATGCACGCGAACAAAGCAGACAGCACACTGGACAGCGTGCGATAAACCACCACGCGATAGCCAATGGCTTCGGCTCGGAATTCGTTTTCACGAATGGCTTGTAGCACGCGACCAAACGGCGAGTTCACAATGCGCAGCAGCATGAGAAACTGAATGAGGGCGGCTGCAAACAACAAGTAATAGCAAAGTAAGCGACCATCCAAATTGACACCCCAGAAAGGTGTGTCACTGAACTCGGTGCTTGACAAAAGCAAGGCTGGCAACTTGAAACTCAAGCCGTCTTCACCCCCCGTCCATTCGGACAATTGTGATGCGAGGGTTTGAAAAGCAGCTGCCACTGCCAAAGTGATCATGGCAAAAAAGATGGCTCGCACACGCAAAGAAAACAAGCCGATCAGCAAGGCCAAAACCAAGGTCAGCAAGAGCGCCAACATGACACCTACGCTCAACGAAGCCCAAGTGGCACCCCAATGATTGGAGGACATGGCGACACCATAGGCACCAATACCAAAAAACATGGTGTGGGCAAAACTGACAATGCCGGTGTAGCCCAACAACAAATCAAAACTGGCCACCAAGACAATGAACACTAAGATCTTGGCAGCCACGGACAGGGCTTTGACACCCGGAAATAAAAAGGGTGCGAATGCCAATCCCAACAGCACCGCCGCCAGCATCCAAGCCAACCACGGGCTGCGAGGCAAATCATTTGACAACAAGCGTTTCAACATGTGGGTCCTTTGACGTCAACGGTTGGCCACGGGGTATACCCCCTGTGGCCGCCACAACAAAATGGCTGCCATGAGCGCAATGTTGGAAAACAAAGCCAACTTGGGCAATAAGAAGCCGGTGTAGTTGGCCATGAGGCCCACAAGCAAAGCGCCGATGAGTGCACCACCGGTTGAACCTAGGCCGCCCATGATGATGACAATGAAAATAAGCACGTTCACTTGCGCGCCAATTTGAGGCACCACGTTTTGCTGATACAAACCCCACATCACGCCACCCAAACCTGCCAAGCCGCTGCCCACCACAAACACACCCACAAACAGTCGGCGAATTTTGTAGCCCAAGGCTTCCACCATTTCACGGTCTTGCACACCCGCGCGAATGAGCAAACCCACTTTGGTTTGACTCAAAGTCCAAGCTTGAAGCGCAAACACAATCAGTCCTACCACCACAGCCATGAGTCGGTATTTTTCAAGCGACGCATCGCCCCACAGCAAGGAACCGCGCATGGCTTCGGGCAAGGGCAAAGCGATTTGCAAAGGCCCCCAAATGACCTTGATGATTTCTTCACCAATGATCATGCCGCCCATGGTGATCAAAATTTGCTTCAGGTGCTGACCATACACGGGCCGAACGATGAAACGCTCAAACGCCAAACCTATGACAGCCGCCGCAATCATGGCCACCATCATGGCAGCGCCTACCGCCACCAAGTTGCGCCAGAGTTCTTGCGACTGCGTCCAATCGACCATGCCCGACAACACGCTGGTGGCCACAAACGCACCCAGCGCTATGAACACACCATGCCCAAAATTGAGCACATCCATCAAGCCAAAGACCAAGGTTAAGCCTGAAGCCATGATGAAGATGATCATGCCCATGGCCAATCCAGCAACACTCAAGGTGAGCCAAGTGTCGAAGGAGCCTACAAGCGGCAAAGCCAAAAGGGCCAAGACCGGCACCAACAACAAAGGCTTGAGATCTAAATTGGTTTTTAGATGGATCATCACAGTGCCAAGCCCAGCAAAGATTGCTGCAATTCGGGATCTGCGCTGAGTGCAGCCATGCTGCCCGCATGAATGATGCGGCCATTGTCCATCACGGCTACGCTGTCGCCCAGTTGCTGCGCAAAATGAATGTTCTGCTCTACCAACAAAATGGTCACGCCACTGGCTTTCATTTTTTGAAATGCCTCCATCATGTTTTGCACAATGGCAGGCGCCAAGCCTTTGCTAGGTTCGTCCACAATGAGCAAATCGCGCGGCTCGACCATGGCGCGTGCCACCGCCAGCATTTGTTTTTGACCGCCTGACAATTTGCCAGCGGGGTGATGCCAAAATTTTTCAACCGCGGGAAACATGGCGAAAATCCAAGCCAAACGGGCTGCATCCATTTGGTTTGAACGTGCAGCTTTGCGCGCGGCCAACAACATGTTTTCTTCTACCGTGAGGTCTGAAAATATGCCCATGTTTTCGGGNACATAAGCAATGTTGAGTGAGGCAATGTCGGGCGTAGTCATGTGCGTCATGTCATGCCCATTGAAATTCAGAGTGCCTTGAGANGCTTGCCACAAGCCCATGATGGTTCGGAGGGTGGTGGTTTTACCTGCGCCATTGCGGCCCAACAAAAGCGTGAGTTCGCCACGCGGCACTTGCAAATTCACGCCATGCAAAATATGGTAAGCGCCAATGTGCGTGTGCACATCTTTCAATTCGAGCAATACAAAAGCAGACATCAAACGTCCTCCTCTGAATGCATTACCTTTGACTTCAAACCTTCAGAGGCAGCGACAGCTTTCGGTTTGACACCCAAATAAGCTTCTTGCACCACAGCAGATGCCATGACCTCTGCTGGCTCACCATCGGCCACCAACTGACCGTTGTGCAACACAATGATGCGATCTGCCAATTCACGCACCACATCCATTTTGTGTTCCACCAGCAAAATGGTTTTGGTTTTGTCACTTTTCAATTGGCGAATAAGGTTCAAAATAACAGGCGCTTCATCTTGGCTCATTCCGGCAGTGGGTTCGTCAAACATGTAGACCGAAGGCTTAAGCGCCATGAGCAAAGCCACTTCCAATTTGCGCTGATCGCCGTGCGGCAAACTGGCCACTGTGGCGTTAGCCTGGGACATCATGGCCACTTGCTGCAAAATATNTTGGGCTTGTTGGGTGAGCTTTGCGTGGTCTTGCCAAATTGACCATAAGTTAAGCCCGCGTAAATGAGCGCCCTCTTCNGTGGCTTGAACAGCCAACCGAACGTTTTCAAGCACCGTTAAGTTGGGAAACAAGTTGGTCAACTGAAAGGCTCGGCCCAAGCCTGCGCGCGTCCTGGCCGAAGCACTCATACCTGTGAGCTCTTGGCCATCCAAATGAACACGCCCCTCACTTGCCGTCAATTGACCCGAAATGAGGTTGAAGTAGGTTGTTTTACCTGCACCGTTAGGACCTACGATGGCCGTCAAAGTGCCAGGCTCAAATCGACACGAAACCGCATTGACCGCCACATGTCCGCCAAAGCGAACTGTGAGGTCTTGCGTTTGTAACACGCCCAAGCTACACAACCTTAGCGTTTATTGCGAATCGGTACGTTCATTTCTTCAGGTTTGATTTCGCGAACCAACTCTGGCACACCCCACGCAAATGCGGGGTCCACTTTAATTTTGAAGTGGTACATGCTTTGCATGGCTTGGTGATCTTCTTTGCGAAAGGTCATCTTGCCTTTGGGCGTGTCAAAGCTCATGCCTTCCATGGCCGCTATCAATGTGTTGGCATCGGTGTTGCCATTGGTTTTTTTCAATGCCGTGACCAAAGCCATGGCTGAAGCAAATCCACCAGCCGTGAAGAAGTCAGGGGGAGATTTGAATTGTGTGTAATGACGTGCCACCATGGCTTCATTGACCGGATTCTTGGGCATGCCGAAGTAGTAATACGCCGCGCCTTCCATGCCAGGAAACTGTTTGTAAGCCACCATGGCAGGTAGGATGTTGCCACCCGTGGCAATCTCGATGCCATATCGCTTCAAGTCCATGTCGGCAATTTTGAAAGGATTGCCACCTGCCCAAATGATGAAAATAATTTTGCGACCCGGCTGTGATTTNAGCTTGTCGATCAAATGCTGCGCACCCGCTGTGAAATCAGTGGTGGCGGGNGGCAGGTATTCTTCATGAACCAACTTGGCTGTTTTCAAAGACTCACGGAAAGCCTTCACACCATCACGACCGAAGGCTGAGTCTTGTGCCAAGGTGGCAATGCTGAAACCCGCTTTGTCTAGGGCAACTGCATTGGAGATGGCATCTTGGCTGCTGTTCCTGCCCGTGCGAAAGATGTATTTGTTCCACTTTTCACCGGTAATTGAGTCGGCCACTGCCGGCTCAACCAGCAAAATCTTTTTGTACTCTTCGGCCACAGGCAACATGGCCAAAGCCACTGGGGAAGCAGTAGGTCCCACTGCGATATCAACCTTGTCATCGCCGTAAGCTGCGGCCAATAGGTTTTTGCCCAAATCAGGTTTACCTTGATCGTCCTTTTCAATGACGACCAATTTGCGGCCACCCACTTGCATGGTGCCACCTGTGGCGTAGTCCAAGCCCATGATCAAACCCACTTGGGTTTGCTTACCGTATGCCTCCAAGGGACCCGTTTTGCTGTAAATGTGGGCAATTTTGAGATCCTTACCCTGCGCCATCAATGGCAAAGGCGCCGTCAAAGAGGCCAAAACTGTTGCAGTAGAGAGAATCANTGATGTGAGTGTTCGTTGTTGCATGAACATTTCCAAAAGAATTAATGAAGNAGATAGAATGAATACCAATTAACTCAATAATTAGATTTTTCTAAAGACCTACTTGTTGCAGGTGTTTCTCATCATACCGCTAAACAAGCTTCATGAGCCTTACAGCACAGCTACATGCAACTGATTTGATGTGTCGGTGAATATACACCCCTCAAAAAATGGAATGTTATTATCATGGTGATAACAATTTAAAGTTTTACTGCACAATTTTTACAAATACAAAAGAATATATAGGGTTCCCCTGCTATGTATTTTTGTGTTGATAAGCGCACTGCCGCTTTATTCCAACGCAAAAGATCCTGAATTTGTCCTGGTTGCACAGCCGTCCGTTTTTTCTGTCGTATCTCCCCTGCTACCCCTTCTTTTGCAGAAGGTCACAGCCGAACACCCCCAGGTCCAAAGTCAAATCCAGAACTTACAAGCGGCTGGCATGGACATCAAGGTCACGCAGCAAGCGTATTGGCCAACACCCTCCATCTCAATGGAGCGCGTGCAAACGCAATCACTTGATCCCGCCTACACAGGCTCACCTCAGGTTCTAAGCTTCAGGCTCCAACAGCCACTTTGGACAGGCGGCCGACTCACGGCGCAGTCCAACAAGGCAATCGCCACACAAGCCATCGAACATGCACGGCTGATCGAAATCCAACAAGCCTTGGCTTTGAAAACGCTTCAAGCCTGGACAGAGGTGGTCATGGCGCAGCGCCAGCAACAAGTCTTGGAAAAAAGTGAAACAGTGCAAACGCAACTGCTTCAGAAAATAAGGCGCCGTGCTGAACAAGGCTTGTCGCCCCTGAATGAAGTGAACTATGCCAACTTGCGTTTGGTGCAAGTCCGTCAAGATCGGTTCAATGCCTTGCAGCAAGAAAACCAAGCGTGGATCCGCTTGACGCAATGGGTGCCAGAGGCCAAAAACTTNGGTCAAACGCTGATNCATCCAAACATCCAACTACAAGCAGTCAATGAACTTGCCTTGACGCAAGCATTGCCGCACTGGGAAGCCATCAGCCTAGACAACTCGCCTTTGATCCGTCGACTTGAACGCGTTGCACAACTGCAATTGGCCGAGGTGGCCGAAAAGCGCGCAGCCTTGCAGCCNGAAGTTTATGTTCGNGCAGAACATCAACGTGGCAACTACACCTACGCCAACATGCCNAACACCAACCGGGTCTTTGTAGGCCTCAGCGCCAGTACGGGTGCAGGCCTTGGTTTGTNGTACCAGCTGGCCGCTTTGCAAAACAAGCACGATGGCGCCTTGCAAGAAATTGTGGCTGCNCGCAGAAGTGTGTTGGAAGCCGTTCAAACCGATTTTTTGAATGCCAATGCAAGGCAAAGCAAGGCGGAGATGCTGCTTCTCAATCTAGAGTCTTCCCATGAAATTCAAGCCGCTTGGGAGCGTCAATTTATCAATGGTAAGAAAACTTGGATCGATGTGATGAATGCTGCCCGAGAAACTTTGCAGGCTGAACTGGCCATCATCGAAAACGAGATGGCTTGGCTGCAAAGCATTGGACGATTGCACCTTCAAGCGCATGGCACTTCTTTAAGAGCTGGGCAGTCTGCGCCATGAATTCATTGCAAGCTGCTCTGCAACGCTTGGCGCAGCTGCAACGCCAAAGTTTGGACAAGCATGCGTTGTTCGCTTGCATCGACAAGGCGCAGACTCATTCANCGCAAAAAACTTTGCAACTTTTAAAGTCGCAAATGAATTGGAAATCTGTGCAATGGCTGAACAATGCCAGCATCGATCCCTCGCAGCTGCCCTGCCTCGCCGTCGACCATGAAGGCACTTGGCGTGTTCTCAAAAGCTACAACAGTCAATCGCAATGGGTGCTGGAGTCTGCAAAGGGCGAATCAACTCAACATCACTTAAGTTCTTTGGCNTTGGTCAAAGTCGATTTCAGAATACCNTTTGAGCGATCCAGCAGCCCCGTCTGGCATTTGATCAAACTGGAAATTCAAAAGCATCAAAGCACCTTGATCGATGCCAGCCTGAACGGCGTCATGTTGAATTTTGTTGCGCTGGGCATTTCCTTTTACAGCATGCAAATTTACGACCGCGTGGTGCCCACAGGCGCCAGCGCCACCTTATGGGTTTTGAGTTTGGGCGTTCTAGGTGCCATTGCGTTTGAGTGGTTNGCGCGAAGATTGCGATCCGATTTGAACGAAAAAATCATCGAAGCGGTCGATCAGCGTTTGGGACGTGACGTGTTCATGCGACTGCTTCAAATTCGCATGGACAAATTGCCCACCAGCGTGGGCAGCCTGGCAGGCCAAATCAAGGCCTATGAAAGTGTGCGCGCATTTTTAACGGGGTCTGCCACGCAAATGCTGATCGACGCTCCTTTTGCCTTGGTGTTCACCTTCGCCTTGTGGACCATGGCGGGCTGGCTGGCCTTGATCCCTGCGGTGTTTTTGTTGTTNTCCCTGATGGTCGGTTTGCAAGGTCTGCGTGAAATAGAAAAGCGCAGTCACCAAGTNGCGTTGGCCAACATGCGNAAAACAGGCCTGCTGGTAGAGGCCATTGAAGGCGCAGAAACCTTGAAGTCTGGNCAAGGCGGGTGGCGTCAACTCAGTTTGTGGCAGAACATTTCGGACACAGCGCGCGGCGAAGAAATGCGCTTGCGCAGAATCAGCGAATCAGCCCAACACCACCTGCAAGCGCTNCAGCAAATTGCCTATGTGGTGTTGGTGGCATCGGGTGCACTGATGATTTCCAGAGGCGAGCTCAGCATGGGCAGCCTGATTGCGTGTTCCATTTTGTCCAACCGCATTCTGCAGCCTATTGCGGCCTTGCCATCTCAACTCATTCAATGGGGACACTGCCAATCGGCACTTCAAGGCCTCGATCAAATCTGGCA